>ERZ1026780.1488-NODE-1488-length-15269-cov-11.153214_pt1 | contig 15269 bp, 19 predicted proteins | sample MGYA00380126_ERZ1026780 | MGnify/ENA primary metagenome ERZ1026780 (study PRJEB33269, sample SAMEA4719762) | human gut metagenome | biome: human-associated habitat; feature: organic feature; material: feces | place: Cameroon | collected 2013-10 ... | reverse complement strand
AAAGGCTGTTTTTTATGTTTTTGTTTCTGTGCCCCCAGCATTTATCCACTGAACCATTTATATGTGTGCATAAAAAAAGATTGCTCCCCAAAAATGGAGAGCAATCAAAATTGCGTAGGCTCGTAGCCTAAAAAAAGTGCAATTTATTAGAGGTTTTCGTTGTCCTTCTTCCAATCTTCTACAGCTGGAACGATACCGAGTTCAACGATTTCGTCACGCATCTTGCAGAGGTGTGCGTAAGAAGCCTTGAGAGAAGCAAGTTCTTCTTCAGTACCTTGTGGTTCAGTGTAGTGAACACCAGTTGCGTCGATAGTGGTAGGCATAGCCATCATCACGTTCTTGAAACCGAGCTTTTCGTCGTTCACGTAGCAACCTGCTGGCAAAGTGAACTTTTCGCCACCCATAGCAGCCTCAATCATCTTAACGGCTACGTAAGCAGGGCTCTGGAATGAACTGCGGCCACGGAGCTTGATGATGTTAGAACCACCTTGGATAGTGTGGTGCTTGATTTCTGCGAAGCGTTCAGCGCTCAAGCCCATTTCAGCGAGAGGCTTGCCGTCAACCTTAACTTGAGAAGCGAATACAGCCATTTGTTCGCCGTGGCCACCGTAAGTCTTAGCGCCAGTCACCTTGTCTTGTTGTACACCGAATTCAAGTGCGAGAGCTTGTTGCAAACGAGTTGAGTCGAGAGCAGCGAGTGAGGTGAGTTGGTTTGGCTTCAAACCAGAGTGGATAAGAGCGGTAAGAGCTGTAACGTCAGCAGGGTTGAAGATCACAACCACGTGCTTTACGTCTGGGCAGTATTTCTTGATGTTATCGCCGAAGTCAGCAGCAATCTTGCAGTTACCCTTGAGCAAGTCTTCACGAGTCATGCCGTCCTTACGTGGAGCACCACCAGAAGAGATGATGTACTTAGCACCAGTGAAAGCCTTCTTAGCAGCTTCAGCAACCTTTTCTGGGTTGCCCATATCTTCCACTGCAGGAGCCACATAAGTGATGTTAGCACCTGGGAAAGCGCATTGTTGGATTTCATCGAACACACCGTGAACACCTGGTTCATAGATATCATAAAGACAGATGTTAGGAGTAAGGCCGAGCATCAAAACGCTCTGTACCATGTTTGAACCGATCATACCACCGGCACCTACGATAACGAGTTTTTCGTCAGTTAAAAATCCCATAGTAAGAAATCTTTAAAAAGTGATTAAAAAATTATAGTTGTTTTTAGCTTTGTTTTCTATATGCAAAATTAATGAATTTAAGTATCATCACAAAACAAAAATCGGGAATATGTTAATTAAATAATGCTAAAGAATGAGCACTTACCTGTCTTTTTCGGAAATGAGGCGTGATTTATGCGCCACCCACTTGCTTTTTTTGATATTTTTGGAGAACTTTGCATTCGAAAATAAACATATATAATCATACTTTTTCATTCTCACTACGATGACCGAAAAATTCATTTCAGATTCTATCAAATACATCGGTGTCGACGACCCCGACCTCACACTCTTTGAAAGCCAATATGTGCTCGAAAACGGCATGGCTTACAATTCCTACCTCATCGACGATGACGAAATTGCGGTAATGGACGCAGTTGACGCACGCAAAATCGACGAATGGATGGACAATGTTAATCGGGAACTGGCAGGAAGAAAGCCAAGTTATCTGGTGGTGCTGCACGTGGAGCCCGACCATAGCGCAGGCGTGAAGAAATTCCTGGAAACCTACCCTGAGGCAAAAGTGGTGGGCAATGCCAAGACGTTCACTTTCCTGAGCCAGTTTTTCAGCGATTTCAACTTCGACGACAAAAAAGTGGTGGTAAAAGATGCCGACACTTTGAAGTTAGGCAAGCACACGCTCACTTTCCTCACTGCGCCTATGGTGCACTGGCCCGAAACGATGGTGGCATACGAATCTGCCGATAAGGTGCTGTTCAGTGCCGACGCTTTCGGTAAGTTTGGCGTGTATGATGCCGATAAGGACAACTGGACTTGCGAGGCGCGCCGCTACTATTTCAACATTGTGGGAAAATATGGCGCACCGGTGCAAATTCTGCTGAAGAAGGTGGTAAATCTCGACATCAAGGTGATTGCCCCTCTCCACGGCCCGGTGCTGAGTTCAAATCTAAAATACTATATCGACCTCTATAACACTTGGAGCAGTTACGAGCCCGAAGATAAAGGCGTGTTTATAGCAGTGGCTTCCATTCACGGCAACACGCTCAAGGCGGTGGAAATCCTTGCCGAGAAACTGCGTGCGCACGGCGTGAAGGTCAGCGTCAGCGACATTGCCCGCGACGACATTGCCGAGGCGGTGGAAGACGCGTTCCGCTACGACCGTCTGCTGCTTGCCGCTTCGAGTTACGATGGCGGCGTGTTCACCCCAATGGAATCATTCCTCTCGCGCTTGAAGCACAAGAATTTCCAAAACCGCAAGGTGGCTATCCTCGAAAACGGCACTTGGGCTCCTACGGCAGCCAAGACCATCAAGGCCACTTTGAGTGAAATGAAGAATATCACGCTCGTGGAGCCTGTGGTGACTATCCGCTCGGCTTACAAACCCTCCGACGAGGCTGCTTTCGATGCGCTTGCCGAAGCACTGTGCAAATAATTCCTGCCCACATTATTAATGAATATGGAACAAGAATTTGCATCTTCTTTGCTGGAAAACGCTGTGAGCGAATTTGCCAAACTCCCTGGCATCGGTCGCAAAACGGCGCTGCGCCTTGTGTTGCATCTGCTGAAGCAAGACAAGCAGAACGCACGCCAGTTTGGCGAAGCCATCATCAAACTCAGGGAAGAAATTCAATACTGCAAGGTGTGCCACAACATCAGCGAAACCGAGGTTTGCCCCATCTGCGCCGACCAGTTGCGTGACGCGTCAACCATCTGTGTGGTGGAAAATGTGAAAGATGTGATGAGCATCGAAAACACGCATCAGCACCACGGCCTGTATCATGTGCTGGGTGGACTCATCTCGCCGATGGACGGCATCGGACCGCAAGACATCGAGATTGAATCGCTTGAAGAGCGTGTGAAATCGGGCGAGGTGAAAGAGGTGATACTGGCGTTGAGTGCCACAATGGAGGGCGACACCACCAACTTCTACATCTTCCGCCGTCTTGCCCCCTACCCCGATGTGAAAATCACGATGCTGGCGCGAGGCGTGAGCGTGGGCAACGAAATCGAATACACCGACGAACTGACCCTCGGTCGCTCCATCCTCAACCGCACCCTCTTCAGCGACACCTTCCACAAATCATAAGTTTTTTTTGATTTTTTACACATGTTTTTGACATTTCATACTACCGAACATGGCAGATAATTTCCTTGAATATCAGCGTGAGGCCTTCGAGGCACGCAAAGCAAAAAAAGAGCGTGAGCGCAAAAAGCGCCTACGCAAATACCTCGAAGACTACAAAAAGAAACTCGCCGCCCAAAAATCCCAACAGCAACAACCTCCACAAGACCTTCCAAATCCACCCCAACCATAATCCCTAATCGGTCATTAGGACGTGAAAGGATTTTTTTAGATTACTTCTTGCGGTCTTTCGGTTTTTATAAGATGCCTTTTGCTTGTTTTTAATTCGTAATAGTTCGCTATCACTCATTAAAAGACAAACAAAATTCATTCTTCTAAAAATCCGAAATACCACAAGCCCTAATGACCGATTTGGGATAAAAGGAGCACAGAAATATCATCAAAAAGTCCCCTCTCAAAGTCCAATCACTCCGAGTGCTCCGAGTACTCCTAAAGAGCTTTCCCCCCAAAAGCCACCAAATTTGCACCGAAAAAATGCAGTTTCCACCAAAAACTGCATTTTTTTAGTGCAATTATAGTATATTCGCACAAATATAAAATGGTATGGACAGATTCCCGAACAATCCAACATTGGCAATTTAAGGGAAACTTTCTTCATGAATCAAATGCGAGTGAACCACAATGTGGTGTGCAGCAAGATTTCCGACTTTGAAATAGACGGAGCCACATTTGAAATCGGAGGAAAGAAAAAGGGACAAAAGCAAATTGAAACCGCAGCCAAAGGCTATATCGTAAAAGACGACATAGAATTTGGCTACGCCAACATCATCCCCCCCTGGGCTTTCGGCCTCAACTACTAAAGCACTACGACCTGCTTTAATTCTATTATTTTGTTACAGATTTAAGCCATTTTAAGCAAACAAGCATCTAATTGTTTATCAATATTTTAAGCCTCAACCAACTCTTAAAGAATCTAAAAAAGCAGAAAAAAAACACTGTTCTCAGGCAAGATTTGAGCGATGCCCTGATTTAATAGGCAGAAACATAAAAAAATAACAATATGAAAACTACGATGAATTTATTTTTGACGATAGGGCTTATTGCCTGTACACTCACTTTTAGTTCGTGCAACAACGACGACAACTATGAGATTGTAAAACGCCCCACAGCTCTCGTGACAGTTTATCCAAATGGTTCTGAAGGATTTATTATGCAACTCGACGATTCAACTTCACTTGTGCCCACCAACATGAAAGAATCACCATTTGGAGAAAAAAATGTGCGGGCACTTGTCAATTACACAGTAGAATCTCCAGCCACAAAGTCACCCCGCAATGTGTTTGTGAATTGGATTGACAGTATCCGAACCAAACAACCCGTTGCCACATTAGGCAAAGATGACAACAAGGTTTTCGGCAACGACCCAATAGAAATTGTTCGCGACTGGGTTACCGTGGCGGAAGACGGATTCCTCACGCTACGCATACGCACTTTGTGGGGAGGACGCATCAAACACACAATCAATCTTGTAAGTGGCGTAAACGCAGACAATTCCTATGAGTTCGACCTTAAGCACAACGCTAATGGCGACTGCAAAGGCTATTTAGCAGATGCACTCATAGCTTTCGACCTCAATCCTCTGTGGAAAAATCACACAAAAGAAGTTAAAATTAAAATCAACTGGACATCATTCACAGGCAAAAAGACTGCTGAGTTCAAACTAAAAATGCACCCTGCAATATCCACTACATCCGACAATCAAATACGCTCTTTGTCTCGCCTTATTTCATAAAATAGGTGAACGCAAAAGTGAATAACATCTGCAACAAAAAATATTAAGAGTACTCTACAACATTTATAATTGCACTCTGATTAAAGGTGGACGCATCATTATTTCATAGAGCACAAGTAGAACATAAAAAAACAGAAAAAAGAAATGAACACAATTAAATTATTTAAATTTGCAACATTAATTGTCTGTGCTGTATTCGCAATGACATTCACATCCTGCACCGACGACAATAAGCTATCCACCATTAAGTTCAACCCCTCTGCGGTGGCAATAGCGGTTGGCAATTCACAAAACGTAACAGTTTCTGGTGGCACCGGAACCTACACCGCCAAATCAAGCAACGAAAATGTTGCTAAGGTAACAGTGAACAAGTCAAAAATAACCGTAAGCGGTATTGCAACAGGAAAAGCCACAGTAACTGTAACCGACTCTAAGAATGCGTCAAACAGCTTCAATGTCATTGTAGACAAAGGAATTGTGGTTGACAAGACTTCGGTTAGTATCAGTGTAGGACAAGAATGCGTAGTAGCTGTCAGTGGTGGCGCTACTCCATATACAGTAGTAAGCGCAAACACTAAAATTGCCACAGCATCTATCTCCAGCGGAAAGATTACTATTAAAGGTGTAGCAGCAGGTAAAACGACTGTCACCATTACAGACAAGAACAAAAAGACTGCAACGGTAGCTGTTGAAGTCTTAAAATAAGCATGCCTCCCAATTGATGGTGCAATAGCTTATACCCACATGGTTTAGGCTTTTGCCCATCGTTGGTTCTCTGCGTTAAGACCAAATTATGTTCAGAACAACATTTAGAAGAGAGAAAACAGAAGAAGAGCACTGGCTCAAAAAGGCCATCGTTGGCGACCCTGCCGCCAACGAATGGATTTACCGTAAGTATGTGCGATACCTTTCGGCATTATGCTCTCGCTACATCATATCCGATGATGATATCAAAGATGTGTTACAAGAGGCATTTATAAAGATTTTCTCTTCTCTAAACAGCTTCAAGTTCCGTGGTGAAGGTTCATTAAAAGCATGGATGACAAAGATAACGCTAAATGAGACATTGAAGTTTGTCTGTAGCAATCAGCAATACAACTTTGTGGATATCGATTCTCCTAATATTGATATCACAAACGATGACGACATCAATACCGAAGACATTCCTACCGAAACGATACATCAGTTCATTCGAGAGTTGCCTGATGGCTACCGCACCGTATTCAATCTCTACGTTATTGACAACAAAAACCACAAAGATATAGCCCAACTGCTTGGAATCACAGAAAACACTTCCGCATCACAGTTGCACAAGGCAAAGGCTTTGTTGGCAAAAAAGCTCAAACAATATCAATCCATAAATTCCATTTGATATGAAAAAGAACTGGCAAAACGACATACACGACCGTATGAGCGACTACGAAATACAAGAGCCTAAAGGTCTTTGGGAAGACGTCAGTAGTAAAATGGCAGAAATGAAGGGCGAGTGCCAAGAGCCTCTACCCCAACCATTCTTCAATAAGACATGGCGCACAGCCACAAGGGCGGTTGTGGCAGCAAGCATTGTGCTACTACTGGGATATGTCGTATTAAATACCATAGGCAACAAAGAGAGCAACACTCCAAAATTTGCGGGAGTGCGTACAAACAAACAAATAATTCATCTTGCTGAACACGGCAACCATAAGACTGATGAGAGCAGCAATCTCTTGGCCCAAAACTCACAATCAGATAGTTACGATTTTGATGCGAACATCACATCTTGCCCACATATTGCAACACATTCGCAACACTCTGCCAACACAGCTTCCACCGAAGATGCCTCAATCGGCAATCACGCAGAAAAAAACGGCGAAATTAAAAAGGCACAAACAGCTGACAATCAACAACCCTCCAACGAAAATAGGTATAAAGACAAAGAAAAGGAAAATTACAGTAAGCGTGAAAATCTTTTTGACGGCTATGTGGCATACAATGGTGAGAGAACGAACCATTCGCACTCCACAGTCCCATCACGATGGTCAATAAGCACATGCGCAATGGGGGCTGTCGGTGCATCAAAGACCACAACGTCGATTGGTGAATACACAGTGACTGCTGGTCCCGAAGGATCTGATTGGGCCGACAACCCTATGCTTGGCATCAACCTTTTCAATAAAGGCAAGGAAGTGACAACAAAATATGCGCATAAGCTTCCCGTACGCATAGGGTTGAAATTGGCTTATGCTGTTAATTCCAAATTAAGCATCGGAAGCGGACTAACATATACGCGCCTATCATCAGATATGAGAGAAGGTTCGAAAGAAAACTTTTACACAGGTGAGCAAAAGCTCAATTATATAGGAATCCCTGTTGATGTTAAATATAATATATTGTCATTCAAGCGAATAAGTATGTACGGAGTGGCTGGTGTGCTCACCGAGAAATGTATTTCGGGAACAACTGTTAAGAAATACACCATCAATAGCACACAGAAAAAGACAGAGACCCTTAATATTGACAGTAAACCTATTCAAGTGTCAATCAATTTAGCAGCCGGCTTACAATTGAATGTGCTTGAACACGTTGGAATCTATGCAGAACCAGGTATTAGCTACTATTTCGACGACAACTCTCACCTTCAAACAATCTATAAGGAAAAGCCTTTCAATTTTAACCTAAATATTGGTGTCAGATATACCATAGGCAAATAATAGGCAATATCTTACTCAAACTAAAAAAAACGAGAAATAATGATGACAAAATTAAAAACAACAGTATTGATGAGCATTGTACTCTTTATGGCCTCATGCTCCAGTAACAAAGTTTTAACACAAGCTGACACATTAGTTGGCGCATACGACAAAAGCACAACCATTACCGACGAGGAGTTTTCTCTCTTTAAAACAGTGATGCAATCGCACAGCGATTTACAGCTTAAACCCATAAAAGTTTCACGCCAAGTTGTGGCTGGAACAAACTATAAGTATGAGTGCATCAACGAAAACAAGAGAACTGTTGAGGTGGTGATTTTTCAGCCACTACCAGGACAAGGAGAAGCACGCATTTTGAGTGTCAACGGCAAAACTGATACTAAATAAACACTCGCAGACAAACAGTATAATCGCAGATTTAGACTCCCTATTTTTATGAGTTTCTAAATCTGCAATTTTTTTATCATCCCAAGTGAAGTCTTACAAAGGTTGGAATTTGTTTTTGGTGTAGGCGAGGGCGGCTCCGAGGGCGGTGAGGAACACGGCGTTTTCGGGGATGTGGAAACGCACGCCGTAGAGGTCTTCCATCACGGAGAACACTTCGCGGCACTCTTCCATGCGGGTGAGGTTGCCAATCATGCAGAAATCCTTGATACCGCTATTGAGCGTGGAGAGCACCGCTGCCGAGCCAATGGTTTCGAGCACCATCACGATGATGCCCTTCGCCACGTCTTCGTTCGACACCTGATTGTTCACCGCCTTACCGAAAAGCGATGCGGTGGCGTGCATGGGCAATCCTTCAAGCACATCCTTGCTGATGTCCTTGATTTGGAGGTTCACTTTCGACAAATCGCCGTGCGACGCCATTTCAATCAGGTTGGGAATGTTGCGCACATTGAGCAGCAGTCGCGACAGACCTTGCATGGTGCCGCCGCCCATACTGATACCGCCAGCGTGACTAATCACGTCGCCATTCACCTGCACCAGCGTGGTGCCTGTGCCCATCGACACCACCATCAGCGGATCGATATCGACGGCAAACTTCGCGCCCAAGCCATCACATTCAAATTCGCCTGCACGGCTCGTGGGAAGTCCGTAAATCGGAGTGGTCACGCCCGATGCGCCCACGCCGGTGAGCATCACATGCTCAATATCTGAAAGCGAAATGCTATTGTCGTAAACGTATTTGCCAAATGCTCCAAAAAGCGAAGTGATGGGGTCGGCAGCGGTGATATACATCGGCGATTGAACCACGCCGTTGTCCATTCCAATAATCTTGGTGGTGCTTCCGCCCACATCAATACCTATTACAAGTCCCATTTATGCGGTTGTTTTGATAGTTGTAATTGCTATTTTTTTATTTTTACGCAGTAAAATTAGTGCTTTTAGTGAAATGCACAAAAAATTTCGTAAATTTGTATGATTTTCAGATAAAAAATCGCTGAATTTTGGACATAACAATCGTCATAGTGAGTTTTCGTGTGAAGCACTTCCTTGAGCAGACCATCCGTTCAGCCCAAGAAGCGCTCAAGGGATTGTCGGGCGAAATCATCGTGGTTGACAACAATTCCGCCGACGACACCATGCCATACGTTAAACCGAAATTCCCCGGTGTCACCTTTATTGAGAACAAGGAGAATGTGGGGTTTGCCCGCGCCAACAACCAAGCCATTATGCAAGCGAAAGGCACCTACACGCTCATTCTCAACCCCGACACCATCATCACCCCCGAATGTCTGCAAAAGCCTCTCGAATGGATGGCGCAGCACCCCCACTGTGGTGCTATCGGGCTGCACATGATTGATGGCAACGGCCAGTTCCTGCCCGAATCAAAGCGCGCCTTCCCCACTCCGTGGGTATCCTTCTGCAAGATTTTCGGGCTTTCCAAACTATTCCCCTATTCACGGGCTTTCGCTAAATACCACCTTCGCTATCTCGACGAGTTTCAGCCCCACGCCATCGACATTTTGGCTGGTGCCTACATGTTCTGCCGCACCGATTTGCTTCAGAAGATAGGTGGGTTTGACGAAGATTTCTTCATGTATGGCGAAGACATCGACCTCTCCTACCGCATGGTGAAAGAGGGCTACCAAAACTGGTACTTGCCTGTGAACATGCTCCACTACAAGGGCGAAAGCACCAAAAAAGACTCGATGCGCTATGTGAAGGTGTTCTACGAGGCGATGCTCATCTTCTACCGCAAGCACTTCCCTCGCTTCCGCGCCGTGGTTTATCCTTTCATCAAACTCGGTGTGCTGGTGCGTCAGGGATTGGCTGTGGCTCGCCGCCTGTTCAGCAGCCTTTTCGGCAAAAGTAGCACTCCGATTGAATACCGTGCCGGCTGGGTGATTCTCAGCAGCAAGCCCGATGCGGTGGCAAAGGCTGCGGGAATCAAGGATTACGCTACAAAGATTCCCGAATCGGGTGCGGCAAATGTGCTTATCGACGATGCCTCGCACAGTTATGAGCAAATCGTGGGCACCATAGCCGCCAACCACTCCAAAGACCGCTTTTTTCACATCTACGCCAATGAAAGCGGCATCGTGATTACCCCAAAAATGAATTGACGCAAATGGCAAACCTGCTCAGCAACGATAAAATTACGCTTCGGGCGATGGAACCCTCCGACATCGACCTCATCTACAAGTGGGAAAACGATACCTCGCTGTGGACGGTGAGCGATACCGTGGCGCCCTATTCGCGTGAGGCGCTGATGCTCTACATCGCCAACTGCGCCAACGACATCTACGCCAACAAGCAGCTCCGCCTTATGGTCACGCTCACCGCCACAGGCGAAACCGTGGGCACGGTGGATTTCCTCAACTTCAACCCCATTCACAATCGTGCCGAACTGGGTGTGTATATCTGCAAGGAACACCAGGGGCAGGGGCTTTCTGCCGAAACGATGAAGATAGTGAACGCCTACGCCGCCCAGGGCATCGGCTTGCGCCAGTTGTATGTGTATGTGCCCGAAGACAACGCCGCCAGCATAGCCATGGTTCGCCACGCCGGATTCGAGGAAGTGGGCATCTTGCAAAGTTGGATAAAAACAGGAAAGGAATACCACAACGTGGTACTCCTCCAAAAAATCTATTAATCCAAATTTGATATATCACAATTAATTGTCGCTGGGATTGGTGGGCCAGTTGTTCCATGCGCGGTATTTTTCTCCGAAACTCTCCACAGCCGCTTTCCACATATCGTCGGCTTCTTGGTCGCCCATGATCAATGCCTCGTCGATGTGCTTCTGTATCACCCAGTCGAAGCGCGAAATCTCATCAGCCAACTGCCCTTTCTCCCAACCTGAATAGCCCACGATAAACTTCATCTTTCCCTCCACAGGCTCGCCACACGCCACATAGCGCTTCACCGCCTCGTAGTCGCCACCGAAATACAGCCCACGAGCCACCTGTATGCAGTTGGGAATCACATCGGGACCTAATGTGTGAAGAAAAAACATCTGGTTGAGCCCGACCGGTCCGCCCATATAAAGCGGTATTTCCTGAAAATAGTCGGGACCTTCAATCACGTCGGCTAAAGTGTAGTCGGTCAGCCGATTCACTATCACGCCCATCGAACCCTCACTGTCGTGGTCAACGAGCAATATCACCGAGCGCTTGAAGCAAGCATCGTCAACGGTTGGTTTCGCCAGCAGCACATTGCCGCGCGCCGGCTCCGGTTGCTTGTCGAGCAAATTGAAAATGTCGATACTGATTTCTTCCATAATCAACCCAAAATTACTATTTACCGCCGACCTACGCAACAAATCTGCCCACAAATCGAAAATGGACAAACTTGGACGCACGCCCATTAGGAAATCTCCACAATTTTTAGTATTTTTACAAAATAGAATTTGTTATAATGGTACGACTGATTTTCTCCTCACTGCCGATGTTTGTGAGCGGATTTTGGGCAATACTACTCCTGTGCACCCAAATTGAAAAATACAACCGAAGCAGGCTCGTGCTTTCCTTGTTTATGGTTGTCACCGCTCTGATGTTTTACGCGCACTGTGTGTTTTTCAACGAAATGCACAGCGAGATTCCTGTGAGCGACACTTTCTACTCGTTTGGCGTGCTGGCAAGTTATCCCCTATTCTACATATTCCTGGTTTCGCTCACTTCCACCAGTCAGCATCTGCGCCGCTCGTGGTTGCTGTTGCTCCCCGCGGTGTTTTTGAGTGTGACTGTGGGGGTGATGTACGCCCTGATGAGTGCCGACGAGACCGCCGAGTTTATCACCCGATGCCTCTACTATGAGCAATTCTTCGACTTCACCGGCATTGTCCACCACATGGCCATCGCCCACTTGGTGATTAAAATAAGCTTCGCCATCATCGTGATTTATGTGGTGGTTGCAGGCATGAATCTGCTTGTGAAATACGACCGCCACATCAAGTCGGTGTATTCCAATTTGGAGGGAAAAACGCTGATTTCGTTCAAAATATTCCTGTATTTGTTTTTCTTCACCTCGGTGGCATCGTTTGCCTTCAACATTGTGGGGCGCTACCATTTCGACTCCACTTTCTGGGCGCTCACGCTGCCGTCTGTCGTGTTTTCGGTGCTCATATTCATATTGGGGCTGTTAGGATTGCGCCAATCGTTCACTTTCGAGAGCATGAACGAGGAACTTGAAGAGCAGGATCAAGACTCTTCGCCACAGTCCATGCCATACGAGCGCGACAAGGCACTGGCGGAGGATTTGGCGAAGCGCATCGAAAATGTTATAGAGGAACAACAGTTGTTCCTCCAGCCCAACCTCAAAGTGTCGGACTTGGCTACGCAACTGTGCACCAACCGTGTGTACATCTCGCAAGCCTTTAATTATGTGCTGCAAACCTCGTTTTCCGACTATATCAACAAGAAGCGAATCGAATACGCCACACGCCTTATCGCCACGCAACCCGAAATGCCTGTCACCGACATCGCCTACGATTCGGGATTCGCTTCGTTAAATTCTTTTTACCGCAATTTCAAGAACATCAATGGCTGTTCGCCAAAGGTTTATATGCGAAAAGTCGATACCACCTGACGCACACAGTTGCACAAGCAAAAAATTGGCATTATTTTTGTAGACTGTATAAAACAACCCGAAATCGCAAAATCGCATAATTTTCAACCGATTTTTGCGTTATAATATATTACACTTTTATATTCTGATAAATAGCGACAAATGAAAGTATTAAAATTTGGAGGCACATCGGTAGGAACCGCTGAAAGCCTTACGAATGTAAAACAGATAGTGACTGCTTGCAAAGGCCAGGTTATCGTAGTGGTATCGGCTTTGGGCGGTGTCACAAACCAATTGATTCAAATGGCAGATTTGGCAGAAGCGCACAGCGACGAATGGGAATCCATTCTGGAGCAGGTGAAGGCGCGCCACATGAGCGTAATCGACGCGGTGGTGCCCAAAGACCGACAGGCGCAGTGCAAAACCGTGATTGAGGGATTCATCAGCGAGGGGCTGTATAGCTACTACGCTATGCTCTACGCCAACAATCAGTTGCCACCAGCCTACAAGGAGCAGTTGCGCGACGCTATCGTGAGCCACGGCGAAATCATGTCGTCGGCTATCGTTGCCAGCATGATCGACGGTGCCGTGCCTCACTATGCCCCCAACTTCATCAAGACGAAAGATGTGAACTACGAGCGCATTCTCGACAATGCCTCTTTCGAACTTATCACCAAGGAGTTTGGTGGCAGACTGGAGCAAGTGCACGTCACTCAGGGCTTCATCGCCGAAGACTCGACCGATGGCAAAAAGACCAATCTGGGGCGTGGCGGCAGCGACTTCACCGCCGCACTGATTGCCGCCGCACTCGATGCCGAGGCTTTGGAGATTTGGACCGATGTAGATGGCTTTATGACTGCCGACCCTCGCACCAACCCCGATGCCACCGTCATTCCACAAATGACCTACGCGCAAGCGCAAGAGATGTGCGAGGCTGGAGCGAAGGTTATCTACACCCCCACCCTCGGTCCTGTGGCATTCAAGCACATCCCCGTTTGGGTAAAGAACACTTTCAATCCCTCTGCCACCGGCACTGTGATTCTCGACCCTAAATAAAGCAACATATAAATGATATACCATAGCACAAAAGACTATAATGTGACGGCTTCGATTAGGGAGGCTGTGCTACACGGATATGCACCCGACGGCGGACAGTATCTGCCCGAAAACATACCCACGCTGCCTAAGGCGTTTATGATGAACCTCGGCGACATGACATTGCAGGAGGTGAGTTACGCCATTGCCAACTATGCCCTGCAGGGCGACATCGATGCGCAAGTGCTTCACGATGTGGTGTTCGAAACGCTCAATTTCCCCATTCCGCTCATCGACATGGGCGACAATCGCCACATTCTGGAGTTGTTTCATGGTCCTACCATGAGTTTCAAGGACATTGGCACTCGCTTCATGGCGCGTCTCCTGGCGCATTACCACGCCACCAAAAAGAGCGGTCGTGAAATCAATGTGATTACCGTCACTTCAGGTCATTCGGGCGGTGCCATCGCCAACGGCTTCTACGGCATCGAGGGCACGCATGTGTATATCCTCTATCCGCAAGGGCAACTCACTTCGCTCCAAATCGCACAGTTCTCCACACTCGGCGGCAATGTCACCGCCATTGAGGTGAACGGCACGCTCTCCGACTGCAAAAACATAGTGATGGAGGCGTTCAACGACCCCGAATTGTCGAAAAAAATGCTGCTCACCAGCGCCAAGAGCGTGAATATCGCCCGACTGCTTCCTCAGACTTTCTATTACTTCTGGGCATACGGTCAGTTGGCAAAACAGGGCCACGACATGAGCCAGATGGTGGTGTCGGTGCCTTGTGGCAACCTCGGCAACCTCACCGCTGCGGTGATAGCCCGAAAAATGGGTCTTCCTATCAAGCGAATTATCGTTGCCGACAATAAAAACGACATTTTCACCCAATATCTGCGCACGGGCAAGTTTGTGCCACGCGAGAGCGAACCGTCGTTGGCAATAGCGATGGACTGTGGCAACCCTCGCAATTTCCCTCGACTGGAGAAACTGCTTGGCGACCACACCGCCATGTGCAAGATAATGGAGGGATTCGCCTACTCCGACGAGAATATCGTCAGCACCATAGCCCGCACTTGGCAGCAGGAGCACTACCTGCTCAATCCGCACAGCGCCACAGCATATCAAGCACTCACCGACGGACTGCGACCAGGTGAAATTGGCGTTGCCCTTGCCACCTCCCACCCTGCCAAGGCGTTGTCAACGGTAGAGGGAGCCATTGGCGAGACGATAGAAGTGCCTGCCACCCTCATGCGCTTCTTCAACGGCATTGGCCACATCACCGCCATCAACTCCGGCTACAAAAGTTTCAAAAAATTCCTCCTCACACAAAGCTAAGCCTACACCACACAGATCCCGCTTTGGGGAGGGCTTAGGCTCACACAGATCCCACGGATCTCACGGAATTGCACGCCTAATGTTAAATCTCACAGATGCTCCACGGCTGCTTCACTACAAAGCCTCACACAGAT
>ERZ1026780.1487-NODE-1487-length-15273-cov-14.048627_pt1 | contig 15273 bp, 14 predicted proteins | sample MGYA00380126_ERZ1026780 | MGnify/ENA primary metagenome ERZ1026780 (study PRJEB33269, sample SAMEA4719762) | human gut metagenome | biome: human-associated habitat; feature: organic feature; material: feces | place: Cameroon | collected 2013-10 ... | reverse complement strand
ATATTTTGTTCAATGTTTTGCAAAACACGTTTTCATCTTTTTATAATTTTTTTATTCTTCGCCACATTCCCAATCTTTCCTCTTTCTGCTCTTTCTGAAGCACCCAAAATTAAAAATATCTTCTATATAATAGATGAAAAATCAAACTTGCAAGTTGAGGACGGCTCTGATGGGCTGGGCAAAAACGCCATCAACGAAATTATAAAAAACGGAACTCAGATTAAAGATGAATTCAGGTTTTCGCCGGGCTTTGTGAACGGAACGCTTTGGGTTTTGATTCAAAAAGATTCTGATTTTACTGATGCAACAAACAGTCAAAACTTTCAGATTTTGGACTTGGGGCCGGAACTTGTTGACCGCGCCGAGCTTTTTGTTTTTTGCGGCGAAAAATGGCAAAAAGCAGATTCCACCGGGCGGCAGGTAAAAAATTCAGAAAAAAGCATAAAATCCTGGCGAAGTTTTGTTCAGATTCCAGAACAGAATGCCGGCGACGAATTTTTTGTGCTAAAAATAAAAAGTTCCGATTCAATTTCGCTGGTTTTCAGATTTTTTGAACTTTCAACTTTCTTTGCCCAGACCGAAAAATTTTCTTTTATTCACATAATTTTTGTAGGACTGATGTTTCTTGCGTTTTTTACGCTCCTGCTGTTTTTTGTAAGTTCAAAAGAAAAACTCTTCCTGTATCTTAGCCTTATGAGCCTTTGCTTCTGCCTTTATCAAGCCGCAATGAAAGGTCTTGGCTGCACTTATATCTGGAACAGAAGCTGCGATTGTCTGTTTTTTTCAAGATTCAGTTATGTTGTCTGCTGCATCGGCTTGCTTTTTTCGCAGATTCTGTTTCTTCAGAACATTTCGTTCAATAAAAACGGAATGTTCTACAAATCAATCCTGCGCATTCTTTCCGCAACCTGCCTGGTTTCAGTTGCGCTGTATGCGTTTGTCAGAAATATTAAAATTTCATACATCACAACTATCTGCTTTTTGATTTTCGGATGCCTTTTCTGCTCGGTGATTATGTTTCTTTCAGCAATCAGAAAAAAATCCATTCCAGTTCTGCTGATTTGTTCATGGATTCCGCTTTTTGTATACATAGTTTTCAGACAGTCGCTGCACTTGCTTCGTCTAAAATACAATGTAACTTCTTATTTGGCGATTTTTGACAACGACTATTATTTTGGCTACGACATCTGCTTTATTTTTCACATATTCATCTACAGCCTTAGCATTTTTATAAAACTCCGGCAAAAAAATCTTGAATTCAATATGTACCGCGAGTCTTCATATTTTTTAAAGGCATCGGCGCATGAACTGCTTGCCCCTATAACTTTGATTCAAAATTCCTTTGAAGAACTGGAACGCCAGAACACCCATGGAAAACCCGGCGAAAAAGGCGCATCGGGGGGGGGGAGCAGACACCAGCAAAATCCAGAACAGATTTTTGCTTATTTAAAATCCGTAAAAGGAAACATTTCGCGGCTTAAAAACATTGCGCTAATGGTAAACTCCCTGGAAGAACAGGAACAGGATATTCAGAAAGTTTCCAGGCTTTGCAAGCCGATTCGCATTATGCAGATTTTTCAGCAGGTTATGGACAATTTTATTCCATATTCAGAATTCAAGGGGATTGAAATAAATTATTTTTCGTCCTGCCCTGAAAAAACCTGCGTTTCAGTCTTTCCGCTTTTTCTGGAAACGGTTTTTACAAATCTTATAGACAACGCCGTTAAATATTCTGTTGAGAACGGAAAAATCAGCATAAACATTGAATATAACGAGCAGAAAAACGAGCTTATTTATCAGGTTTCTAATTTTTCAGAAAATATTCTTGGTCAAAATCTGGAAACGCTTTTTTCTTTGGGCGCAAGAGGTAAAAATGCCGCGGAAAATATACGCGGGCTTGGAATAGGGCTTCATCTTGTAAGAAGAATCTGCAGGCTCTACAATGGAAGTTGCTCGGCTTTTTGCATTCCTCTTGAAAATCCTTTGGAAAACAAACTTGAAAATCTTGGCGGAAATCTGCCTAAGAACAAAAATTCCACTGAGCTGTGCAAAGTTGTTTTTGAAGCAAGGCTAGCCCTTCTGCCCTACTCGCCTGAAACCAGCGAACTTTTGAAAAATGACCGCGCGAACGGCTACAATAAAATTCTTTCTGAAAAAAAATCCTTAAAAAACGACGCGCAGGAATCAGAACTTAAGAATCTTATGCAGAACAACCTGATTCTTATTGTTGAAGACAACATTGCCCTGCTTAAGAATATTGCTGAACTTTTAAAGCCGTACTGCCCGGTAATTACCGCCACAAACGGAAAGGATGCTATCTGCAAAATCAAAAAAAATGCGCCGGACTTAATTATTTCTGATATGGTTATGCCGGTTATGGGCGGAAAAGCGTTCTTTGACTTCTGCCGCGGCGATGAAAACCTTAAAAACGTGCCTTTTCTGTTCCTTACCGGAGTTCAGGATGTCGCGCTCAAAAATTCGTTTATAAAACAAGGCGTTGTAGACTACATTTTTAAACCTTTTTCGCAGGAAGAGCTGCTATTAAAAATTTATTCAATTCTGTCTTTATGCGTGAATGTCCGCAAGGACTTTGCAAGAACAATCACAGATTTTGTAAACAAATCAACGGCGAGCGGAATGCACAGAGGCATTTCTTTTATGGAAAAAGAGCCGGAAGAAAATCATATTTCCCAGAAAGAAAAGCGGCACGAATATTACAAAACCTTTAACCTTTCAAAACGTGAAGTAGAAATTTCAGATCTTCTGTACGAAAACCACAGCAACAAGGAGATTGCAGAAACACTGTTCATTGCGGTAAGCACTGTTGCAACCCACATACAGCATATCTACGAAAAATGCGGCGTAAGAAACCGCAACGAATGGATTCGTCTTATGAGCGGCGGCTAGAATAGATTTTTATTCCACCATAGAATCTATGATATTCCAGCCGGAACATCTTTTATAGTTTCGGTTTGGAAAGGTTTGGTTCTGGTTCCACGGCCGGTCAAAAACCATAACCTTTAGCTCTGGCAGATGTTCAAAAAATTTAAATGCGGCCGGAGAATCTTCCACCGCAAAGTCAAAGCGCATTTTATAGAAATCTTCAAGCTCAAGATTAAAACTTGCGCCTTTTATAAAATCCCTGCCGTATTTATTCAGGCAGTACAATCCTACCCTTTCTAGTCCATGCTGATTAAGCCATTTTCGGGACGCGTCATAAGAGTCGAACGGCCGTCCTGTAATTATTTTTACATCATGCCCTTTGTCAATCCAGCCGTTAATTGTTTTTATCGCTCCAGGTGTTTCTTTATATGACAAAAGAACTTCCGGTCTGTGCCCCAGAATCATCATCCTGTCGTACTGTTCATCCGTTAAAGAAAATGTTTTCTGCAGGTTAAAATTTTTAATCTGCTCGTACGGTATGTTCACCCCGAAGAGTTCTTTTGCAAGGTCAGAAAAGTAACGCGCTGTTTCGCAAAGGCAATCATCAAAATCGACATAAATATTCATTCTTAAAATATACCACGTATTCTGGCTTTACAGGGAAAAAATCGGATTTTATATTGAATTCATCCTTACAGATATTTTTTCATTTCCTGCCCTTCTACTCCGGCGTAAAGTTCAACAAGAGGCTTTGCCGGGCTGCAGTTTATTTTTTGCAGAAGAACTTCTTCTATCTGGAAAAATCCCACATCTGCGCTCATGTGGACTTCGATTTTAACCGGTTTTTCTTCGCCGGTCAGAATCTTTACGCTTTCAATTGAATTTGCTGAATACTTATGGATGTCGCCAACGCTCGGCTTTGCGTTGATTTCCATAGGAATCCGCGCGCGGCCTTTTGTCATGTCGCAGCCGTCGGCAATCAAAATAAGCCCGGCTTCAATTGAATGAATTTTTCGTGTTCCCATGTGCCCTACGATTCCTTCCATTGCCATTGAGCGAATTGTTATTTTTCTTTTCAGGTCTTTTGGCTTGGCAAGAACTGCATCCAGTATTTTGTTAATGACCGGCAATGCAAGAATACCGGAATAAAGCTCGTGGTCCTGGCGCGCAATCGTCATTCCAAAATCGTGCAGAAAACTTGCAAGTATTACGGCGGTTACGCTGTCTGCAAAAGTTCCGGCTTCCTCCTGCTCCAGGCTGGTTTTTATTCCTTTTGAATGAAGAATTTTCAGCATTTTAAGGCAGTTGCGGCAAACCGTACGCATATGAACCGGTCCGTGGTCATTGAACCCAAGCCGGATGATTGAAACATTGTTCGCATAATCCTGAACCGCCTGAATTTCCGGGTCATCTATCAGGATTTTTACAACCTGCAAAGGCAAGTCGTCTTTTTCCGGCATAATTTCAATAATCTCTTTTGTAAGCGAAACAAGCTTCTGGTCTACTGAAAGTTCTTTTGGCGACTTCATAAATCCTCCGTAAAAAAAACGCATCTTTGCTTCTATTATACTATAAAAACAAAGATGCGCTTGTTTTTTCAGCTAAATGACGCAGCTTTTACTGCCTCAATTTTTCTACTCAGACTTCACGCTAACAGGTGTCCATTTCCAGCAGAGCGGAATGCTGAACTTCTGGAGTCCGCCGTTATCCTTCAAATCCTGGAATGTGAATCTAACGCCGGCAGAAACTGAACCCATTTTTTTAGGAAGTTTGTATGAAACGCTTGGGTAAACGACTGTTTTAGTTGAATTATCCTGTCCGAAAATTGTTGAAAGCTGAACATCGCCTTTTACAGAAACATTTTCTGTTACAGCAAAAGAAGCCGCGGCGCGTGTATAGAACGGATAAATTTTGTCGCCGTCAGAATTCTTGTATTCTTCTGTTTCGCCGTTTGAAATATATTCGTTTGTAAGAGCTGAAATTACATCAGCTGAAACTTTAATTCCCGCATCCTTGAATGTGTATCCTGCGGAAGCCTGAAGAGCGTGCTTTGCGGCAAATTTATCATTGTCGTTGTAAATGTAGCCTGCGTTTAAAACAAGATTTTCTACAGAGCCAAGCCCTGCAAAAATGCCGAACGTTCTGTCGTCGCTTGTTATGTTTTTAAAGGTCGTGCCGATTTTTACAGTATCCGGGATAACAAAATCCGCGCCAAAATTAAGTCCGAGCTTATCAAGATTGTCTGCCTGAGAGTCTCCTGCCCAGTTTGCGACAAACTTGAATGTGTTGAACTTAGCGGTAAACGCCAGACCAGATTCCGCCATCTTTCCGGAAGAATATGTATCGTCCGCGGCAGCAAGGTAGGCGGCAGAAACTCCGTATTTTGTAAAAAAGTCGTTTCCCGCGGCAAACTGAATCTGTTCAACTGGAGTAAAGCGCGCAAATCCACGAAGGCGCAAAGAACCATTTTTTCCGCCAAGATCGATTTTATAAGCGTCTTTTACAGTAACTTCACCAGCATCATCTTTTTCCGCAGTCGCAGTATGTTTTGAATTGCTGAACTCCAAACGTAAACGTCCGTCGATTTTTTCAGAAGAATAATCGAGCTGCAGCCGTTCGCTTACATTTGCAACAGATGATTCAAATTCATCGCTTTCATCTTTGTCCGTTGTAGCCGGGTCATCCTTTTTTCTTGACCACGACATAAAATCATTTCCCCAGATATTATCTTCGTTTCCGCCGAACGTGCTGCTCAAAGAAATATCCGCGCTTGCTAAAGATGCCGCCAGCAATAACGCCGCGCCACCAACCAATGATTTTTTCATTTTGACTCCTTTTTCCGCCTGCAAAAAAAACTGATTTTTCCCTCTTATATTTTTAATTCGTTATTTATACTGATATATCCGCTTGTTGTCAACCTTTATAATTATTTTTGGTTGACATTTGCAATCTTCGCCATCTTTTTATAGATTTCAGTGTTGTCATAATATCCGACGAAGTTGTTCTGACCTGCGCCAAGCGCATAAACTGGAACAGGAAGCCCTGTGTGCGAGTTTGAAGTCCAGCCGATTCCGCATTTTGCATTCAGAATATGCGTGATTGTGATTGTAAGCGGCTCGTAAGTTCCGTAGATGTCGTATTCCTGCTGGTTTCTTGTCTTGTCGTTGCGGATTGTCTTGTTGTAAGCCTCGCGGATTCTTCCGTATTCGTAGTCTGTAAGAACAAGTCCGCCGTCCTTGTCTTTTCCGCTGCTTCCAGGAACTTTAAGGCCGAAGCATTTTTCAACATCTTTCATAACTTCATCAAAAGAAGTCTTGTTTTTCTTGTAGTTCACAACGTATTCATCATCAAATTTCTGGTAAGAAACTGTCTGCTTATCAAGAGTTCTAAAGAACAAGTTGTAGTCCGTTCCTGCATAGCCGATTGTAAGTCCGCCGGTTTCATGGTCAGCTGTAACAAGAATCAAAGTTTCAGAAGGATGCTTGTTGTAGAAAGAAATCGCTTCCTTAACCGCGTCAGAAAGCGCAAAAGTATCAGCAATTGAAGAGCGGGCATCGTTCGCATGGCAGGCCCAGTCGATTTTTCCGCCTTCAACCATCATGAAAAATCCCTTTTTGTTGTCAAGAACTTCAATTCCCTTTCGCACATAGTCGCGCAAAGCCCAGTTTTTTGCCTCGCGGTCGTTTTCGTACGGGAACGCATCTGAATCCGCAACATCTTCCGCAATCACAAGAGCCTTGTCGCCGTTTTTAAGAGCGTCCGCCTCCGACTGCTTGAAGCAAACAGTATATCCAGCTTTTTTTGCCAAATCGTAGATTGATTCCTTGTCCTTTTTCTTGTCCTGCGGTTCCATCAGCGCGCCGCCCGCAAAATAGTCAAAATTAGACTCAACAAGCTGCTTTCCAATCTCATAGTTTGATTTTCTGCTTGCAACGTGCGCATAAGTTGCCGCCGGAGTCGCGTGGTTTATATTTACAGAAGAAATAACGCCGATTTTCCAGTTTTTCTGGTCGCGAAGCTGTTCCGCAATCGTTGAATAACGTATTTTTTTTGAAATATCAACGCCAATCGAGCCGGAATGTGTTTTGTATCCTGTAAAAATTGAAGTCGCTGTGGAAGCCGAATCCGGCGCAAAAGAAGTCGCGTCATAAGTCTGCGCAGTTCCCACGACCGGAAAATCAAAAAAGCTAAGCTTTCCGCCAACCGGAGAATCCTTTGCGTCAGAAGATTTCTTAGTTTCATCAACCGTTCCCAACGCATCTTTTCCAATGTAATAAGCCGCGCTCTGAATCTGCGGATAACTCATTCCGTCGCCAACAAAAACAAAAACGTATTTTGGCGTTCCTTTTCCATTTGAAACTTTTTCAATCGACTGTGCATGACCAACGCCAGACAAACCCATAGTTGCCGCAAGCAAAGCCGCCGAAGCAATTTTGAAAACATTCAATGCAGTTTCCTTTTTCATTTGTTCCTCCATCAAGGTATGCCTGAACAATAAATTACGAATGTTAAGATTTAAAAAAGATTTTGTAATCGATTTGTTAGATATTTGTAAAATCAGTTTTTTTAATTTTTTTAAATCTGGGTGGCTTTTGTCCGGTTCGGCAGGCTCACCAGCCAAAACCAGGCTTTCCAGGTTTCCGGCCTCCGCCTACATTGCTCCACAAAAGCTTGCGCTTTTGTTCCGCAACGCGCTCCGCGCGACCTTCCAATCCTTGCCACATCGGCCAGCTAAAATTGAATCAAAAAATAAATGCGGGTTTTGCCTGCAAAAGTTGTCAGCAGGCTAAAATAATTCGCAGGGAAAAATTTTTACTTTGCGCGGATAACCATTCCGCTCACCAGCGCGGTAAAAGGCGCGGTCGAGGCAAGCCCGAAACTTCCGGCAACAGTGTTGATTATTTCAGAAGCAACAATATTATTGTTCAAAATGTTGTAGACTGGAGTTCCCTGCGCCATAAAAGTCATCAGAAGCGCAATGCAAGTTCCTGAATACGCCAGAAGAAGAGTTGTAGTCATTGTTCCCATTGCGGCACGCGCAACAGCCATCCCGGATTTTATTGCGTTCCGGCGCGAAATCGAAGGACAGTTTTTCACAACTTCGTTCACTGCGCTTGTAATGTCAACGCTCAAATCCATAACAGAACCGCTCGCGCCCACACAAACCGAAGCCATAAAAATCTGCGTCAGATTAAGATACTGGTAGCCCGAATAAAGCAGAGCCTCTGAATTCGCCATAACCGCCCCGTGAATATGAAAAGCTTTTGTGCAGACAACCGCCAGAACCGCAGCGAAACAGATTCCGAGCATCGCGCCGCAAAAACTTGAAAAAAGCCTTTTGTCAAAACCGTAGACAAGCGCAAGAATGCAGAAAGTAAGAACCGCAACAACCACAAGCCCAACAAAAATCGGATTGAATCCCTTCAGATAAAGCGGAACAAGAATCTTCCAAAGCACAAGAACCGTAATCACAAAAGACAAGACAGAACGCAAACCAGTTCCGCCGGCAAAAATAATCAGAAAAACCGCGAAAGCCGCCGCCAGAATCAGTTCGCCGTGCAGACGGTAATAATCAATAAGATTTGCGGAAATAATTTCGCCGCCGCTGTGATGCACAACAACCTGTGCGACATCTCCAGGATGAAAAATCTTGTCCTGGGAAAGCGAGCCGCTCAAAAGATTCCAGCCCTCAGCAGTTTCGCCCTTGAATTTTCCGCTCAGAAATTTTATCTGGCAAACCTGCTGGCCGGTTCTAATCAGCCCGGTGTCAATTATCCGCGAATTGTCAACCGCTTCAATCCGGGCGCGGCATTTTTCCGCATCCCTGAACTGAACCGCGCCTTCGTATCCACTTGGAACAAGAAAAAGAATTCCTATGATTACAAGAGAAGCTCCCAGAACCAGCAGATTTTTTCTTTCGCCTTCAAGGCTTCCCTTCAGCAATTTCTTCAGCGTTTTCTTTGCAAAAACAGCAGCCTTGCTCAAAATTTCTTTCATTCTTTTTTTCCGGTCAAAGCGAAAACCACGCGTTCGGCGATATTAACCGCATGGTCGCCAATCCGTTCAAAATATTTTGCAATCAGAAAATAATCCAGAATCTGCTCGCCTTCCTCGGTCTTTTTGATTTTTTCAATCAAATCCTTTTTTATAATGTGATATAGATTGTCAACCAAATCATCGCGCGCAATAACGTCTTTTGCCTTGTTGTAATCACGCTCAATGTAAGACTGGATGCTGTCGTGAATCATCCCAATAATCTCAGACGATATTTCCGAAATTTCGCTCATTCCGCTGTATTTCAAGTCAGAAAGATTCAGAACCAGATCCGCAATGTCAACCGCATGGTCGCCAATCCGCTCCATATCAGTAATCATTTTAAGGGCGGCAGTAATAAACCTTAAGTCGGTCGCCATCGGCTGCTGCTGAAGAAGCAGGCGCATACAAAGCGATTCAATTTCCCGCTCCATATTGTCAATGTTCTCGTCGTTCGCATGGACAGTTTTTGCCGCCTCAACATCGCGCCCCATAAGAGCCAGAATCGTGCTTTCAATGGCTACTTCAATCATTTTTCCCATGCTCAAAACGCTGGAATTCAACTGTGCAAGCTGTATTTCATATTTTTCACGCATAATTTACTCCATTTTTTGGCGTACAAAGCCCAGAATCAACCGAATCTTCCGGTAATATAATCTTCCGTCTTTTTCTGCTTAGGCATGCTGAACATCTGCTCTGTCTCGCCGCTTTCTATGATTTCGCCAAGCAAAAAGAAAACCGTCCTGTCGCTTATGCGAACCGCCTGCTGCATATTGTGCGTTACAATGACAATCGTGTATTTTTCCTTTAGCTTCAGGACGCAGTCTTCAATTTTAAGCGTAGAAATCGGATCCAGCGCCGAGGTAGGCTCGTCCATCAGAAGAATTTCCGGCTGAACCGCAAGCGCACGCGCAATACAGAGCCGCTGCTGCTGACCGCCCGAAAGAGCCAGCGCAGATTTTTTCAGATTGTCCTTAAGTTCGTCCCAAATCGCGGCTTTTTTCAGCGAATCTTCAACAATTTCGTCAAGCTCGCTCTTTTTGTTTATTCCATGCGTGCGCGGACCAAAAGCCACATTTTCGTAAATGCTCATCGGAAAAGGATTCGGCTTTTGAAAAACCATTCCGACATTCTTGCGAAGAACATTCACATCAATCTTTTTATCCAGAATATTCACGTCGTCGATTTTTATTTCGCCGGAAATCCGGCAGCCTTCAACCATATCATTCATACGGTTTATGCTTTTCAAAAGAGTAGATTTTCCGCAGCCAGAAGGCCCGATGAACGCAGTAATCTCGTTTTTTTCTATCTCCAGATTTATATTCCGCAGCGCATGAAAATCGCCGTAATACAAATCCATATTTTCAATTTCAATTTTTGTATTCTTTACAATATCTTTTCCAAAGTCCGCCATATTCACCCCAAACATTCACCCAAACTAGTCTTTCTGAATTTTCCGCGCAACCAGGGCAGAAAGCGCATTTATTCCAACCACCAGAACCAGAAGAACCACCGCCGTTGCAAAAGCCTGATTTGTATGCAATCCTTCGGAGCTCAGCACATACATATGAATCGCAAGGGTTCTTCCCGACCCAAAAACGTTCAAAGGAATATGCGCCACCGTTCCCGCCGTATAAATCAGCGCCGCAGTTTCTCCAACAACACGCCCGGTAGACAGAATAATTCCGTTCAAAATCCCTGGAACCGCCGCCGGAAGAACAATCTTAAAAACCGTGCGGACTTTTCCTGCTCCCAGCCCAAAACTTCCTTCCCTGTAGGAATCCGGAACCGCAAGCAAAGCCTCTTCCGTTGTGCGCATGACAGTCGGCAAAACCATAATTGCAACCGTGCAGCTTCCTGCCAGAAGAGAATATCCCCAGCGCAAAGTGCCGACAAAGAACAAAAGTCCAAAAAGACCGTAAATTATCGAAGGAATTCCCGCCAGAGTTTCAGTCGTCATCCGCACAAGCTTAACAAACTTGTTTCCACGGCTGGCATATTCCACCAGAAAAACAGCCGAACCTATTCCCAGCGGACACGCAATGCAAAGCGCAATCAGCGTCACGATAATTGTATTCACCAAAGCCGGCACAACCGAGCAGTTCTCGGAATTATATTTTGCAGAAAAAAGCGATGGTCTTAAAAACGGAATTCCGTGAATCAAAATATAGCCCAGCATAAATGCCAGAATCAAAACCGTAACAGAAGCGCACCCATAAACCAAAAATCTTGAAAAACTCTTTCTTCTTTGAATTTTATGGGGCGCCTGCCCCTCGGTCGCATTCAAAAGCGTTGCTTTTGCTTGCTCCCTACCCCCTCTAACAGGCTCAAACGCCGCCTGTAACGACCGCTCATTTTTCACCGCAAATCCTAAATCCATTTTCTTTTCCTTAAATAGCGTCAGTGCGCTTTTCCAGACAATCTGCTTACAATATTGAACGTCAAATTTATCAATAGAATAAACACAAACAGCACAACGCCGGTTGCAATAAGGGCTTCCCTGTGCAATCCAGTCGCATAACCCATTTCCAGAACAATGTTGGCCGTAAGGGTTCTTACGCCCTTCAGCACAGAATCAGGAATTCTCGCCTGATTTCCGGCAACCATAATCACCGCCATAGTTTCACCTACAGCCCTTCCAACACCAAGAATAATTCCGGCCAGAATCCCGGATTTTGCCGCCGGAAGCATTGCGCAGAATACAGCCCTTTCATGGGTTGCTCCAAGCGCACGTGCTCCGTCGTAGTAGCTTTCCGGAACAGCCCTGAGCGAACTTTCGGAAACGCTTATAATGGTTGGCAAAATCATCATTCCCAGCAGAAGGCTTGCCGTAAAAATACACGAACCGTTTCCGCCAAAAACATTCCGCATAAAGGGAACAATCACCATCAGGCCGAAGAATCCGTACACAACGCTAGGAATTCCCGCAAGAATCTCTATCGAAGGTTTAAGAATCTTATAAAGTTTTTCCGGACAAAACTTTGCAAGAAAAACAGCCGTCATCAGTCCAATCGGCGCGCCAAAAATAACCGCGCCAAAAGTAACATAAAGGCTTCCGACAATCATTGGAAAAATCCCATAAAGATCGCTGCCCGGCTTCCACTTCAACCCAAAGATAAAGTCAGGAACACCAATCTTTTTCATTGCAGGAATACCATTAACAAAAAGAAACAAACAGATAAGCAAGACCGCAACAATACTGAACGCCGCCGCCGCAAAAAATATCGCTTCAAAAACTTTTTCTCTGGTTTTGCCAGCAACAATCTTTATGTTCATATTCAAATCCTTAAAAGTCTTAATGTCTTATTTGGGCTATTTAACAAATTCTGACCATTTTGTTGATTTACCGGTAAAAATCTTTTCAATATCACCCTTTGTAAGATTTTCAACCCTGTTCTCGTTGTTCACAACCACCGCAATACCATCAATTGCAATTGTAACTTCCTTAACGCCCTTCGCTTTTTCAGAATCCTTAAGACCACGGCTAGCCATTCCAATATCGCAAATGCCGTTTATCGCGTTTGTTACGCCTGTTGTAGAATCAGAAGTCTGAAGTTCCACAGAAACATTTGGATTCAATGCCTTGTACGCTTCAATCAGTTTTTCCATAACCGGAGAAACAGAGCTTGAGCCTGAAACAACAACCTTTCCAGAAACATTGGCAGGCTTAAAAGAACCCTTGTCTTCAATTTTAATGTACTTATTCTTTTCAATTATTGCCTGGCCTTCCGCGCTAAGAATATAGTTTTCAAAGTCCCTGGCAGCCGCAGAAAGATTTTCCTTTACAGCGATATTAAACGGACGGCTTATTTTGTAAGAACCGTTCTTTATATTTGCAACAGTCGCATCCGCGCCGTCAATCTTCAAAGCCTTTACTGTAGTGTTCAAAGAACCAAGAGAAATATAGCCAATCGCATACTTGTCGCTGGCAACGCTTGTAAGCATTACAGCAGTTGAGTTGGTAACAGCCGCCTCGTCCGTAGTGTAGTCAACCTTTTTTCCGCTTGAATCCTTTCTTTCAATTCCAAAAAGCTCAACAAACGCACCGCGGGTTCCGGAACCTTCCTCACGGCTTAAAACATTGATTGATTTTTTAGAATTCCATTTTCCCCATGCAAAACAAGAAGTGCCTGCCGCCAGAACCATTGCAATTCCGGCAATTTTCTTAAGATTGATTTTCATAGTTTACCTCTTTTAAGAAGATTTTCTCCCCTTTTTTATAACTAGAATCTAAAGCCGGTTTGTAAACAAAAAGAGTAAATTATGTTAAGTTTTTGTAAAATGATTCGCGGGGATAATCCATACCCCGGATTTCAGGAAGGTTTATAAAAAAAAGACCTCGTGAAAACCACGAAGTCTTTTGACATTTCCCAGCTTATTCTAGCGATCGCCACGAGAAGCAGCTCTCTGAGCTTTCTTCTTGTTAAGGAAATTTTTGTGTTCCAGAGTTGTTTTCTTCTGGTGAAGAACTGCAGAAGGCTTTACGAAATATCTTCTGTTCTTATATTCACGAACGATACCTTCGTTTTCAACCATCTTCTTGAACCTTCGGATAGCTTTTTCCAAAGGCTCATCGTCTCTGATGTTAATTGTAGCCATTTATAACTACTCCTACTTATAAGTATGTTCTAATATTATCCTAAATTCACGCAATCCTTTCAAGTGCAAATTCGTAATATTGCTATTTTTTTGATTTTATTTTTTTTACTTTCCACGGATAACGCATAAAGTTATAATAAATCTATGGAAACTCTAAAAAATCTGGAAATTGGAAAATCGGCGGTTATCAGCAAAGTTGGCGGAACAGGAGCATTAAGGCAGCATTTTCTTGATATGGGAATGATTCCCGGCGTAAAAGTCACGATGATGAAGCACGCTCCTATGGGCGACCCGCACCGCGGCAAGCCTTCTGGTATTCAGCCTTTTGTACACGCCGTGCATTGCGGCAATTTCGGCAGTCCGCCGCGAGCTCGGACCAGGATGGGCGGCCGGCGTCGCGCTCTGGCAGTGCGCGCTTGTGTGGATTTTGGCATTCGCTGTGCATTTTATAGGACGATTTCTGCTTCCTGCGATAATTTAGTCAAAAAATATAGGGATTAAAATTTTACAGACCGAATAAATCTGAGTGGGTTCCGGTATCAATAAGTTCAAGAATTAAGATGTCGTTGAAAATTCTGTAAATAAGCAGCAAGTCAGGCAAAACATGACATTCCCGGCTTCCTTTTAGGATTCCTGTAAGTTCGTGGTCGCGGAAGCGTTCGGGGAGCTTTTCGCCTTTTGCAAGAAGTTCGATAGCATTTTTTAATTTTTCGGAATCTTTTTTACTTCGCTTCTTTACAAGCTTAGCGTGCTTCTTAAACCGTTTTGTGGCTCTTGTTTTGAATTTGTAAGGATTTTCACTCATATACCAATCTCATCCCAAAGTTCTTTTAAATTATTATATGTTTTTGCATTCGGGTCTTTCATGAGCTGGTCGGCCTCTTCTACGGCAAGTTCAATTTCGCTCTTGCGCTTTGTGCGCTGCGGCTTGAACGGAAATCCGTTGTCCCTTATAGACTGCCGCAAAAACATATTTATCGCACTTGAAAGAGAAAGCCCTAAGTCGTTGTAAAGCTCCGTCGCCTGTTTCTTGAGATTTTTGTCTACTCTTATATTCATTGCTACTGTATTCATATTTACAATATACGTTAAAAAGTTGCATTTGTAAAGAAAATGATTGTAAATTTGCATTTTTTATATACACCAGTAAGTTGAAAAACTGATTATTGCCGTGTGCGCTCGCGCTTTTCCATATAGAAAAAATACTATATTTATGTTACATTGTTGCCATGGATTATCCAAAAACAAAAAGCGAATATATTGACTTGTTGCGAAATGAAGCGGAGAAAATTTATTCGGATTTATTGAAAACTAAATTCGACTTAAAAAAGAAAGCTTCAGAAATGAACAAGCGGTTAAAAATTGCAAAAGATTTTCAATCCTCAAAAATCCTTGAAACTGCAAAAATCAGGTGCTGGCAAAATGAAAAATTGTTGAATGAACTGCTTTTGCTAACTTATTCTTCATACATTGTCATGCTTGAATATCGAAATGAAATCTGGCCGTATGAATATATGACTTTTTCACGCAGAATCGGGGAACTTTGGGAACCGTTCTGCAAGCTGCCTTTCTTTTATCCAGTAAATGAATTGAAAATTATTGATGTTCCTGCATTTCAGGAGATTCAGGATAAAATCCAAAAAGATGCGATAACTTTTATTGAGTCACTGGCACTTGATAAAAAAACAAAAAATGAACTAAAAGAGGCATGATAAAAAAGTAAACGAACAAGCGGTATTGTGATACGCTGAAGAGATT
>ERZ1026780.1483-NODE-1483-length-15289-cov-6.097085_pt1 | contig 15289 bp, 12 predicted proteins | sample MGYA00380126_ERZ1026780 | MGnify/ENA primary metagenome ERZ1026780 (study PRJEB33269, sample SAMEA4719762) | human gut metagenome | biome: human-associated habitat; feature: organic feature; material: feces | place: Cameroon | collected 2013-10 ... | reverse complement strand
GCGCGGGTACAGCGCGTGCCGAGCCATCTGGTGAGCGCCGCGCGCCGAGGGCGGCACGGGTACAGCGCGTGCCGAGCCATCTGGTGAGCGCCACGCGCCGAGGGCGGCGCGGGTACAGCGCGTGCCGAGCCATCTGGTGAGCGCCGCGCGCCGAGGGCGGCGCGGGTACAGCGCGTGTCGAGCCAACAGGTCGCGCGGGACGCGACCCGGACGAACGAGGTGAAATCCAACATTGCGAGGTGAAATCCTACATTGCGTTCCAGACGGCAAGATGCTACACTCGCGGGCGTGGAACACGTGTGGAAATGCAAGTTCGGAAAGGTCGGGGACGTTTTGACCGGCCTTGTCATGATTACGGCCCTGCTCTCCGCAATCTACCTCATCTGCGGGCAGTACGGCCTCCTACCCGGCCTTGACTTCGGCTGCGGGCAATACTACTACACCGACATCCCCGGCTGGGAGCGGTACTTCTCCGTGGCGGGCATCGTCGACGCCTGCCCGCGCTGGGTCTACTACGTCCTCTTCGCGCTCTGGGGCTGGGCGATGTACCGCCTCTGGCGCTGGATCGACGCCCGTTCCTAGACGCAACCTCTTCCTGCGCGCATCACCGAGGCGCATGGTCGTTCCGCGCCCGTCACACCGCTGCACGCATCACCGAGGCGCATGGTCGTTCTGCGCCCGTCACACCGCTGCGTGCGTCATTTCGCGTAGCACGCGAAGATGCCGTCCAGGAACGCCGCGGACGGCTTCGGCGTGACGAGGCTCACCCCCGCCACCACCGCGAAGCCCCCCAGCATCGCCAAGGCTCCGCAGTTGATCGGATTGACCGGATTGCCGAGGAGCATGTTGATGAGCGTCAGGCCCACGCCCCACGCAAAGCAGGCCCACACCGCCATTTTCGTGACGCCCCGCCAGTAGAGCCCCAGCATGAACGGCGCAAGGAACGCCCCGGCGAGCGCGCCCCACGAAATGCCCATCAGCTGGGCGATGAACTGCGGCGGGTTGAGGGCGATCATGAGCGAGATGACGATGAAGAAGACGATGAGGACGCGCATCACGACGACCTTGCGGCGCTCGATCTTCGCCGCCACCTCGGCGTTGATCTTCCCCTGCGAAACCTCGTCCTCACGGGACTGTTTGTCGCGGTAGATGAGATCGAGCGTCATCGTGGAGGAGGAGGTGAGGACGAGGGAGGCGAGCGTGGACATCGAGGCGGAGAGGACGAGCAGCAGGACGAGCGCCATGAGCGCGTCCGGCAGGTTCGCGCTCAGCATCGTGGGGATGATCGAGTCGTAGGCGAGGCGTCCGTTCGGCAGGACGTCCGGCGCGGGGAAGAGGCGGGCGAAGCCGCCGAGGAAGTAGCAGCCGCCCGAAACGACGACCGCGAAGAGGGTCGAGATGACCGTGCCGCGCCGGATGGCCGTCGCGTCCGTGATCGAGTAGAACTTCCCCACCATCTGCGGGAGCCCCCAGGTACCGAGCGAGGTGAGGACGACGACGCCGAGGAGGCTCCAGACGTCGGGTCCGAACCAGGCCGCGAACGCGCCGTTCACGGCGGGATCGGCGTCCGAGGGGACGGCGCCGAGGCTCTGCACCGCCGCGCAGAGGCCGCCCTTCCCGTCGAGGACGACGGCGATGACGGTCGTGATGCCCACGAGCATGATGATCCCCTGGATGAAGTCGTTGATCGCCGTCGCCTTGTAGCCGCCGAGGATCACGTAGACGGCGGTGAGGATCGCCATCGCCCACGCGCAGTAGGCGTAGGGCACGCCGAAACCCATCTCGAAGAGCGTGGAGATGCCCATGTACACGCCGGCCGTGTAGGGGATGAGGAAGACGAAGGCGATGATCGAGGCGGCGACGCGCAGGCCTTCGCTTCCATAGCGCGAGCCGAAGAAGTCCGGCATCGTGCGGCTCTGGATGTGCTGCGTCATGAGGCGCGTGCGGCGCGCGAGCACGAGCCAGGCCAGCATCGAGCCGATGAGGGCGTTGCCGATGCCGATCCACGTGGAGGAGAGGCCGTACTTCCAGCCGAACTGCCCCGCGTAGCCGACGAACACGACGGCGGAGAAGTAGCTCGTGCCGTAGGCGAACGCCGTCAGCCAGGCGCCCACGTTCCGTCCGCCGAGGACGAACCCGTCGACGGACCGCGAATGCCGGCGGCTGTAGACGCCTACGCCGATCAGGGCGACGAGGAAAAGAAGCGTGAGGAGGATCTTGACGGTCATGGGACGTTCCTGTTGTTCATGTGAGGTTTCAAGGCTGCGATGCCCGGGCCTGGACGGCGGTCATGGCGACGGTGTTCACGATGTCCATCACCGAGCAGCCGCGCGAAAGGTCGTTGCAGGGACGGGCCAGGCCCTGGAGGACGGCGAAGCACGTCGCGCCGCCGAGGCGCTGGGCGATCTTGTAGCCGATGTTGCCGGACTGCAGGTCGGGGAAGACGAGGACGTTCGCGCGTCCCGCGACCGCGCTCCCCTTCGCCTTGATCGCGGCGACGGCGGGGACGAGCGCGGCGTCGAGCTGGAGTTCGCCGTCGAGCGCGAGGCCGGGCGCGAGTTCATGCGCGCGCGCCGCGGCCTGCCGCACCTTGTCGACGAGCGCGTGGGAGGCGCTGCCCCGCGTCGAGAACGAGAGGAGCGCGACGCGCGGCTCGGCGACGCCGCAGAGCGTGCGGGCGGTTTCGGCGGCGGCGACGGCGATGTGGGCAAGCCCTTCCGCGTCCGGGCACGGGTTGACCACGCAGTCCGCGAAGACGAGAAGGCCGTCCTCGCCCAGGGACCGGTTCGGCGACTCGACGAGCATGCTCGACGAGACGAGCTTCATGCCGGGGCGCGTGCGGATGATCTGCAGCGCGGGGCGCAGCATGTCGCCCGTCGAATGGACCGCCCCCGAGACGAGGCCGTCCGCCTCGCCCGTCTTCACCATCATCATGCCGTAGTACATCGGGTCGGCGACAAGCGCGGCCGCCTGCGCCTCCGTGAGCCCCTTCGCCCGGCGAAGTCCGTAAAGCGCCGCCGCGTACGCATCCGCCCTCTCCCGCACGAAGCCGCGCCCGAGCAGAACCGGCTCGGCAAGCCCCTCCCGCTTCAGGATCTCCGCCGCCGCGACCGTGCGCGGCTCGTCGCCTTCGGGAAGCACGATGCGCCGCACCCGGGCCCGCGCCCGCTCCCATACCCGTTCCATCATGCCCATGCCGCGCCTCCTTACAGCCCGATGTCGCCGAAACCCTGCCACACGTCGCGTCCCGTGTAGGTGCGCGCCGTTGCCTCGCCGCGCAGCACCTTGAGGACGGCCCCCGCCAGCGCCTCCTGCTCCATTTCGCCGGGATAGACGCTGACCGGCGCGATGAAGCCGCAGCGTTTCTCGATGCCGGCGCGGATGTCGTCGAAGCGCAGGAGCCCGCCCGTGAGCAGGATGCCGTCCACCTTGCCGCAGAGGACGGTGGCCATCTCGCCGATCATCTTGCAGATCTGGTAGACCATCGTGTTCCAGACGAGCGTCGCCTTGCGGTCGCCCTGTTCGACGAGGGCGTGGACGGTATCGGAATTCGAGGTGCCGAAGAGGTCGACGAAGCCGCCCGCGCGCGCGCATTTGAGCCGCACGTCCGCCGTCGAGTGCGCGTCGATGTAGTCAAGGAGCTCGAGGACGGGGACGGAGCCGATGCGCGTGGGCGTGAAGGCGCCCTCGCCGTCCGCCCCCATCGAGGCGTCCACGATGCGCCCCTGCTCGTGCGCGCCCACCGTGATGCCGCCGTCGATGTGCGCGACGATGAAGTTGCAGTCCTCGTACCGCCGCCCCAGCTTCTTCTCCGCATGGCACGCGGCGACGGCCTTCTGGTTGAGGACGTGCGTATGCGCGATGCGGTAGACGCCCTTGATGCCGGTCAGGCGCGCGAGTTCGCCGTACTCGTCCACGTTCGTCGAATTGAGCGTGTAGGCGGGCTTGTGGAACGCCTGGGCGAACTGCCAGGCGAGCATCACGCCGAGCTTCGCGGGATGGACCGACCCGCCGACGCTCGCCACCGTGTCGTCGTAGAGGCGCTGGTCGATCTGCATCACGCCGCCCGGCTGCGAATGGGCACCGTCGCCCCGCCCCACGAAGGCGTCGATCGCGGCGGGGTCGACGCCCGCGAGCTTCAGGGCGTCCATGATCACGGCGCGGCGGAAGGGGATCTGGTCGTTGACGTGGGGAAACTGGAGGAGGACGGAGGCGTCGTGGAACAGGTTCTCCTCGAAGACGGACGTCTCGTCCTCGAACACGCTCACCTTCGTCGAGGTGGACCCCGGGTTGATCACAAGTATTCTTTTCACGTTGACACGCTCCTCATGCAAGTAAATGGACCGCGTAGTTTAGCATCCGACGCCGCGCCTGTCAGTACCCAAGGGACACCCTTCAGCGCCCGGCGCGCGCGACCGCGTAGCCCGCCTCCAGCGCGAGCTGGCGGTCGTCCGCGAAGTCCGCCCCCGGCGTCGTGAGGAGCGGGCCGGCGATGCCGGCCGAGACGCCCACGTAGAGGGCGCGCGCCGCCGTCGCGTCGCTCATGTCGCGCCGTCCGCCCGCGAAGCGCAGGGGCGTGCGGGGATTGACGAGGCGCAGGACGGCGATGCCCGTGAGGATCTCCTCCTCAGACAGGAACGGACGCTCCCCGAGCGGCGTCCCCGGAATCGGATGCAGGACGTTGACCGGAATCGAGTCCGGCGCAATCTCCTTCAGCGCGAACGCGAACTCCACGAGTTCGCCTGGCGTCTCGCCCATGCCGAGGATGCCCCCGCAGCAGACTTCGAGCCCGAGCCGCTTCGCCGCCTTCAGCGTCGCCACCTTCTCCGCGACCGTGTGCGTGGTGCAGAGCCGCGCGAACCGCGACGGCGCCGTTTCGAGATTGCAGTGGACGCGCGCGAGCCCCGCCGCCTTCAGCTTCGCGAGGTCCGCCTCGCCGACGAGCCCGAACGACCCGCAGCAGGCAAGGGACGTCTCCGCCCGGATGCGCCAGATCGCCGCGCAGAGCGCCTCGACGTCCCCCGCCGCGAGCCCCCGCCCGGACGTGACGAGCCCGAAGCGCACGGCGCCGTTCGCCTCCGCCTCCTTCGCCGCCGCCACGCACGCCTCGACCGACTTCAGCCCCCACGTGTCGCACGCCGTCTTCCAGTGCGCGGACTGCGCGCACCACTTGCAGTTCTCGGAACACGTCCCGCACCGCGCGTTGAGGATCGCGCAGAAGTCGAAGACCTCCGCCTTGAACGCCTCGGTGACCTGGTGCGCCGCCGCGAAGAGATCGTCCTTCGCCGCCGTCTCCACCAGCCGTCGCATCTCCTCCGGCGTCGCCTCGCCACCCGCCACGATCCGTTCGGCGAGGGCCTGGGCGGGATTTCCTTCATTTGTCATTTTTCATCATCCTTCCAGAGGGCGTGCGGACGCGCGCCCCGCAAAACCCCATTGCTTTCACGCGCACCCTGCAAGACCCGGGCGATTTCCAGGGCCGCGCGGCGCAGCTGGTCGTGCGTGTGGGCGCTCATGAGCGCGACGCGCAGACGCGCCGCCCCGCGTGCGACGGTGGGGTAGCGGATTGCGGGCACGAGGAAGCCCGCCCGCTCCAGCGGCGCGCCCGCCGCGAGCGCCGCCCGTTCGTCGCCGACGAGGATCGGCACGATGGCGGAATCGCTGCGTGCGGCGACGCCGAGCCGCCCCAGCTCCGACACGAAGAACGCCACGTTCTCCCGCAGGCGCGCCACACGAGCCGGCTCCGCCTCCAGAACCTCCAGCGCCGCGCGCGCCGCCGCCATCGCCGGCGCGCCCGGCGCCGTCGAGAAGATGAACGGACGCGACACGTTCCGCAGATAGTCGATCAGCAGGCGCGCGCCGCACACGAAGCCCCCTTCCGAACCGAGCGCCTTCGAGAGCGTCCCCATCGCGATGTCCGGGTGGCCGCAGCCGAACGCCTCCGCGAGCCCCCGCCCCGTCGGGCCGACGACGCCCGTCGCGTGCGCCTCGTCCACCATCGAGAAGGCGTCGTGGCGGCGCGTCACCTCCAGGAAGCCCGGCAGGTCGAGGACGTCGCCGTCCATCGAGAAGACGCCGTCCGAGACGGCGAGGCGGCGGCGGTGTTCGCGGCAAAGACCGAGCTTGCGGTCGAGGTCCGCAAGGTCGCCGTGCCGGTAGACGAAGACATCCGCGCCCGAGAGGCGGCAGCCGTCGATGATGGAGGCGTGGTTCAACTCGTCGGAGAGAACGGCGTCCCCCTTCCCGACGAGCGCGGTGATCGCCCCCACGTTCGCCATGTAGCCCGTGCCGTAGACGAGCGCGGCCTCCGTTCCCTTGAAGCGCGCGAGCGCCGCCTCCAGCGCGACGTGGGGCGGCTGCGTGCCGGTCGTGAGGCGCGCGCCGCCCGCGCCCGCGCCCCAGGTGCGCGCCGCCGTGGCGGCGGCCTCCGTGACGCGCGGGTCGCGCGCGAGGTCGAGGTAGTCGTTCGAGGCGAGGACGACGAGGTCCCGCCCGTCCACCGTCGCCGTCGGACCCGTCGGCGCGGCGAGCGTGCGGCACGTGCGCGCAAGCCCCGCCGCCTGCCGCGCGGCAAGCGCGGAAGCGAGGCCGTCGAAGCGGCATTCTGCCCGGGGCGCGGCGAGGACGGGCACGTCCGTCACGAGGACGGGCGTCTTCTCCAGGAAGCGGATCGTCTCCGCGACGCCGGCGCGCGGCCCCCGGTAGAGGAAGATGCGTCCGCCGTTCGGGTCGCCCTTCTCCTTGATCACCGTGATGCGCCGGTAGCCGAGCGCGCGCGTCGCCACGTAGCCCGTCACGTAGTCCGGGTCGTCCGAGACGCAGATCTCCCCCACGATGCCGGGGGCGTTCTGGACCTTCGTCGCGAGGACGATCGCCTCGGCGTAGTGGTTCTTGCCGCCGGCGGTCCCCTTTTCGAGCGACGCCGTGTCGTCCATGTACGTCGCGCGCACGCCGCGTGCCGGGTCGGGCTCCAGGCGTTCCAGCGTGTCCGCGTCGAGAAGCATCGCCCCGCGCAGGGCATGGCTCTCGGCGAAGCGCGCGAGAATGTCGTCCACGCGCGCGATCCCCGCCTCCGCGAGGAGGCGCGCCGCGACGGCGCGCCCCTCCGCCGCCGTCCGGGTGGCGTGCGTCGTCACCGCAAGCGCCGGCAGCCGCCGGATGGGGCCCGGCTGCGCCTCGACCTTCAGGTTCACGAAGTCGGGCACGCCCTTCGCGTGCGTGAGCGCGCGCGCGACGAGGACGGATGCGACCTTCGGGACGGACGGCGCGGGCACGATCTTCTCCGCGCCGGAGATGTGCGCCCCGCCGCGCGCCGCGCGCATCTTGACGGAGTAGAATGCCGCCGCCTCACTCATGGAAATCCCCCTCGGCGGGCGGCGGACCGGGCGGCGCGGCGGCGAGATCGAGGAGCGCGCCGACGATGCGGTCCACCGTCCCCGCGTCCGAGACGAGCGGCGGCATCGCGTAGATGAAATTGCAGAACGGACGCAGCCAGACGCCGTGGGCGCGGATGACGCGCTGGATGTCCGCCGGCGCCGGCAGACGCGCCACCTCGACGACGCCCACGGCGCCGAGGACGCGCACGTCGCGCACGTTCGGCAGGGCGCGCGCGGGGGCCAGCCCCTCCGCGAACTGCCGTTCGATGCGCGCCACCTGCGCGGCGTAGTCGCCGGCGGCGAAGAGGTCCAGCGACGCACAGGCCGCCGCGCAGGCGAGGGGATTGGCCATGTAGGTGGGGCCGTGCATGAACGCGCTCGGCGAACCGGCGGAAATCGTGTCCGCCACCTTCTGCGAGGCGAGCGTGGCGGCGAGCGTCAGATGGCCGCCCGTGAGCGCCTTGCCGACGGTCATGATGTCGGGCGTGACGCCCGCGCGCGCGTGCGCCCAGCGGGGGCCCGTCCGGTAGCAGCCGGCGGCGATTTCGTCGAAGATGAGCAGGATGCCGTGTTCGTCACAGAGGCGGCGCATTTCGCGCAGGTAGGCGGGATGGTAGAAGTTCATCGCGTTCGCGGCCTGGAAGACGGGCTCGCAGACGAGCGCGGCGATCTCGTCCGTGTGTTCCTCCACGATCCGGCGCAGCGAGGCGGCGTCGGCGGGATCCCATGGCGCGTCCGGCGGGATGCCCGGCTTCTCGGCGAAGAAGTGCCGCGTCATGATGCCCCTGAAGAGCGTGTGCATGCCGTCCGGGTCCGAGAGCGCCATGCAGAGCGACGTGTCGCCGTGGTAGCCGCCCTTCAGGGCGAGGAGCCTGTTCCGCTCGGGACGCCCCCGCGCGTTCTGGTACTGGACGGCCATCTTCGCCGCGACCTCGACGGAAATCGAACCTGAATCGGCGAAGAAGACGCGGTCCAGGCCGGGCGGCGCGAACGCCGCCAGCTTCTCCGCGAGCGCGATGGCCGGTTCGTGCGTGAACCCGCCGAACATGACGTGCGAGAGGCGTTCGGACTGCCGCCGGATCGCCTCGACGAGGGCCGGATGGTTGTGCCCGTGCGCGACGCACCACCAGCTCGACACCGCGTCGACGAGCCTCTGTCCGTCGTCCAGCTCGATCTCGACGCCCGAGGCCCGCTTCGCGAGGAGGACGGGCGGCGGGTTGCCGAGCGAGGCGTAGGGATGCCAGATGTGCGTACGGTCCCAGGCGAGCGGCGTCATGCGAAGATCTCCGAAAAGTCCACGTCGGGGTAGGGTCCCGCGAAGTCGAAGCGCGGCACGCGCACGACGACGGGCGGGAAGCCCCAGCGCGCGAGGTAGCGGCGCGTCGTCTCGGGCGTGTCGCGGTCGATGAGCGGATCCGCCCCGTCGAACCAGTTGTGGACGACGCCCGCGACGGGCATGCCGCGCGCCTTCGCCGCCTCCAGGGAGAGGAGCGTGTGGTTGATCGAACCGAGGCGCCCGCATGTGACGAGGATGAGCGGCCAGCCCCGTTCCGCCGCGTAGTCGACGGTGAGGCGGTCCTCCGTGAGGGGCACGTCGAGGCCGCCGGCGGATTCGACAAGCACGATCTCGTGCCGCGCCGCACAGGCGTCCACCGCGCGCGTAATCGCCGCGAGATCGACGGTGCGGCCCTCCAGGGCGGCGGCGAGGAGCGGCGAGGAGGGGAACTTGAAGACCTGCGGCGCGGTGAGGCCCGCGCCGTCCTCGGGGAAGCGCACGCCGCCGCAGATGAGGCGGTGCGCGTCGATGTCCTCCGAATACCCGTCGTTCCCCGTCTGCACGAGCTTGACGGTGATGACGTCGCGCCCGGCGGACGCAAGCGACCGCGCCATCAGTCCCGTCACGGCGGTCTTTCCGATGCCCGTGTCGATACCGGACACGAAATAGACGTTCTTCCTGCTCTCTGTTCGTCCGTTCACACGCACGCTCTGCTCCTCTGTGGTCTCCGTTGAGCCGCATATTATACTCTTTTTTCGTCCGTACGCCGGGATGGACGCAATTTGTGCTATACTGCCGCGCGATGGACATCCTCACGAAAGAGCAGCGCAGCAAGGTCATGGCGCGCATCCGCTCGCGCGACACGAAGCCGGAGATCCTCGTGCGGAAGCGGATCTTCGCCGCCGGGTGGCGCTTCCGCACCTGCGACCGGCGCTATCCCGGCCACCCGGACGTCGTGGTGCCCCGTGCCCACACGTTCATCGAGGTGCGCGGCTGCTTCTGGCACCGCCACGGCTGCGCCGTCAGCTCGATGCCGAAGTCCAACGTCGAGTTCTGGACGACGAAATGGGCCAACAACGTCCGCCGCGACCGGCGGCACGAGGCCGACTGGAAGGACCTCGGCTGGAACGTGATCCTCGTGTGGGAATGCGCGCTCAGGCCCGTCCGGCGGGAGGAGACGCTCGTGCGCATCTGCCAGGCGCTCGACGCCTGGGCGGCGGAGGAGGGTCCCCGCCGGATCCCCCACCGCCTCGTGCTGCCGCGCACGCCCTAGCGCGCGCTCACAGCCCGGCGAGCGTCCAGCCGTCGCGGTAGGCGCTCTTCAGAAGCGCGTTCGCGTCCGGCGCGTTCTCGAAGCAGCCCTGGGCGGCGTTCCACGTGAGACGGCGGTCGGGCAGCTGCTCGCACACGCCACCCATCACGACGCTCTCCATCATCCACGTACACCAGTCGAACGAGCTGCGCGTCGCGCCGCCGCCGCGCGCCACCTGCTCCGCGAACTGGCGGTGGTGGTTCGGCTCGCGGCCGAGCTTCGGCGGCTTGATCACCGTGCCGTCCCGCAGCAGCGCCATCGGCGCGGAGGCGTGCGGGGCGAGGATCCAGCCCTTCTCGCCCTCGATCACGCGCCCCTCCTCGGAACGCGCCTTGAGCGGCGTCTTCGCGAAGAGCGCCTCGTATTCGGCGGGCGGCAGGAAGGACGCCGGCACCGTCGGGTCCGACTTGATCCCCGAGAACCACTCCATGCGGAACGGGCGCCCGCCGGTGGCCGCCACGCCCGGAAACTCCCAGGTGATGTGCGAATAGCGCGGCCAGGCCTTTTTATAGACGGGATCCGTGCGCACCTCGGGGTCGACGACGGCCTCGACCGTGCGCGGGGCCGTCGCGCCGAGCCCGAGGCCGATCCAGGGCGCGCTGACGACGTGGATGCAGAGGTCGCCGATCCAGCCGGAGCCGTAGTCGCGCCACATGCGCCAGAGCGTGGGGTGGTAGTTCTTCGGACGGTAGGCCGTCATCGGCGCGGGGCCGACCCAGCCCTCCCAGTCCAGATTCGCCGGCACGGGCGCGGGCGCCTCCAGGACGCGCCGCACGCGCGACATGCCGTTGCGCGTCGAGTAGAGGCACACGCGCGTGACGGGGCCGATCACGCCCTGCTGGAGGAATGCGACGATCTGGCGGTCGCCGAGGCCGGAGGCGAACTGCGTGCCGAGCTGCGTCGTCACGCCCGTCTCGGCGGCGAGGCGGCGCAGGAGGCGGCACTCGTCCAGCTTCTTGCAGAGCGGCTTCTGGCAGTAGACGTGCTTGCCGCGCCGCATCGCGTTCGCGGAGACGATGGTGTGCGTGTGGTCCGGCGTCGAGACGTTCACGGCGTCGATCCGGTCGCCCTCCGCCGCGAGCAGTTCGCGCCAGTCGCGGTAGACGCGCGCGTTCGGCAGCAGCTTCTTCGCCTCCGCGAGGTAGGCCGCGTCCACATCGCAGACGGCGACGACGTCGAGGATGTCCTTGAACCCCGCAAACGTCCGCATGTCCGCCCCCGCCATGCCATGCGTGCCGATGCAGGCGTGGCAGACCTTGGCGTTCGGCGAACGCGCCGAGACGAGGGCGGGGAAGCCGAAGGCGACGCCGGCCGCCAGCGACGAGGTGAGGAATTCGCGTCTCTTCATCGATCTTCTCCTTTTTCTAGTTCTTCCGGCCCATGCCGAAGAGTTTCAGCGCCGCGCGGAAGTCGGCCGGCAGCGGCGCATGCGACCGGATCGATTCGCCCTTGCGCATCGGGTCGGGCAGGACGAGCGCGGTCGCGTGGAGCATCTGGCGCGGCACGGTCATGAGACGCGGGTCGCGCGCGGACTTGAGGCCGAACGTGCGGTCGCCGACGATGGGGAAGCGCACGCCCGCGAGATGGCGGCGGATCTGGTTCGTGCGGCCCGTCTCGATGCGCACGCGCAGGAAGGAGGCGTCGGGCCCCGCCGCCTCGCGCGTGACGAGGGAGACGGCGGGCTGGTCGTCGAGCGGCGCGTCGATCTTCTGGTGCGCGTAGGGGAAGCTGCCCACGACAATGGCGGCGTAGGTCTTCGCGATGCGGCGCGTCTTGAAGACCTCCACGGCGGCCTGGTAGGCGGCAAAGGTCTTCGCGAAGAGCAGACAGCCCGTCGTGTCGCGGTCCAGGCGGTGGACGGCCTGGAGGTTCGGCTCCTTGAGCTGCGTGCGGAGGATGGCCTCGACGGACTTCGGATCGTCGTTCGCGAGGAGCCCGGCGGGCTTGTCGGCAACGATGTAGTCCGGCGTCTCCACGAGCACGCGCACGTGCCGCCGCTCCTCGGGCGCAACCGCCGCCTGCGCGCTCCCCGCCTGGCGGCGCGCGGCCGCGACGACGCTGCGGGGGATCTCCACGGCGTCGCCCGTTTTGAGCGGATGGTGCGCGATCCAGACGCAGCGGCGGTTCACCCACACGCTGCGCCCGTCGATGACGGCCTTGGCGGCACGGCGGGAAAGCCCGAGGCGCGCGGCAAGGAAGTCCTGGAGGGATTTCCCGGCATCGGGACGGTTGACGGTCAATGCCTCGACGTTCGTGGCAAACTTTGGTGCAGCTCGCATATCCTAAACCCTGATGACGGACCCCACGACGCCCACGATCTTCTTGTTCTGGAGGTCGGGTCCCAATTGAATCTCAACGTCCTCCCCCTCGGAGGCGTCCTCCTGCGCCGTGATGCGCACGGCCGTCTTCTCCCCGGCGAGGGCACAGGCGAAGTTCTCCGCCATCGGCGCGTCGTCCATGACGTCCGAGAAGGCGAGCTTCAGCACCTCCCCCTCGTCCGCATAGCCGAACATCTCCAGGAAGGCGGCGTTCACGCCCCGGAAGCGGCCGTCCGGCGCACATGCGAAGAGGGCGGCCTGCGAGATCTCGTAGGCGTTCTGCCGGGTGCGGAAGACGGCGAGCTGGCGGCGGCGGCGCTCGGTGCTGCGGATCGTGAAGACGAGGTCGCCGGGATCGAGCAGGTCGATGAGGCTCACCGTCACCTCGGCCGGGAAGACGGAGCCGTCCTTGCGCAGGCAGTTCGCGTCGAGCATCATGTGGCGCGCCTGGTCGAGGCCCGCGCGGATGCGTTCGACGATCTCCGGCGTCACGCCGGGGATGAAGCGCCCCACGGGGCGGTCCATCACCTCATCGGTCTCGTACTGGAAGAACTCCTTCGCGCGGGGGTTGAGCTCCAGCAGGTGCCCGCTCGGGTCGGTAATGAGCACCGCGTCGTACATGCCCGCCAGCAGCTGGCGGAAGAGCGAGCGGTGATCCTTCATCGTGGTGTTCGGCATGGGGGAGAATTCCTTTCCGCGCGCCTAGCGCAGGATGAGCGCCGTGCCCGTCGTCGTGTCGAACTTCAGGACGCCGCCGGAGAGGTACGCCTTGCCCTTGACGGGCGCGCCCGCGCCGTCCACGACCGTGATCGCGAGCGGCCCCGTCCACGCGCTCGCGCGCAGGTCGAGGAGCGGCGTGACGCCCCTCTTCGTCGGCGTCGCGACGATGAGCGTGAGCGCGCCGTCCGGCGCCGCCAGGCGCCCGCCCGTCACCGTCACGGGGCCGCCCGCGCGCGCGTCGAGCGTGCCGACGACGAGCGTGCCCGGCTGCGCGCCGTTCGGCTGGATCGCGATCGTCGCCCCCGGCGCCGTCGCCAGCACGTCGGCCGCAAGCGTGTAGGCCGTCTCCGACACGATGCCCGCCGCCGGCGCGAGCGTGAAGGCCGCGCCCGGCGCGAGGCCGAGGGCGCCGATCCGCGCCTCGGCGTGCTGCGTCGCGAGCGCGCCCGCCCCGTCAACGTCCACGCGCGTCGAGGCGAACTGCGCATCCGTCTCCGCCGCGGCCGACATCCTGAAGCCCGCGACGACCTGCCGCGCGACGCTGCCGCCCGTCCCCGCCGTGAAACCGACATGGGCCTGCGCGTCGCCCAGGACGTCGACGAGGTCGAGGTCGCACGTCCGCTCGAAGACGACGCCGCCCTGCTCGGCGCGGAACGCGAGGCGCGCACCGTCGTACGTCACCGTGTAGGCGATCGGCTTCAGCCGGTCGATACCTGGCACCTCCGCCTTGAAGAGCGGCACGCCGTTCGTGTAGACGCCCATCTGGAGCGAATTGTAGATCTTCGTCGTCACCGCGACGGCGGGCTTGACCACGTCCCGTCCGCTCTCGTTCACGGCGCCGCCGAGGCAGCCGCCCTCGCCGCCGAGGGCCGTCGCCCCCTGGTTCTGCAGCATGAACGCAAAACCGTCCGCCGGGGCCGACTGGCCGTTCGTCGTCGCCGAATAGGCGAAGGCGGCCAGCCACCCCTGCGCCACGTCGATCGGCGTCTTCCGGAACACAGACCCCGCCTTCATGCTCTCGCAGGGCGTCAGCATGAAGCCGTCGGTCGCCTCCTCGGCGACCCCGTTGAACTGCCACTCCGACGAATCGGAGAAGTCGGCCAGCGTGACGGCCCCCGCCGCGACCTCCCGCTGGAGGAGGAGCGTGCCGCCCGCAAGCGCCACGTCCGCGCTGCCGAGCTGGGCCGCGTTCGCGATGCGCCCCGTCGCGCCGCCCGCGAGGCGCACCGTCTGCGCGCCGAGCGCCCCCGCCGGCAGGTCGAAGTAGAGCGCCCCCGCGCCCTCCACCGCCAGCGTCCCGCCCGTCAGCGAGCCGCAGAAGCCCGAAAGAAGCACCGTCTCCGCCGTTACGACCGTGAACGTGCCGTTCCGCACGTCCACCTTGCCCCGGAACGACGAGGCGAGGACGCGCACGTCCGTGCCGCCGTCGACGACGAGCGTCCCCGTCGGCGCGCCCGCCAGCGCGGCCACCGCCATCGTCCCGCCGGAGGCGAGGCGCAGCTCGCCGCCGTCGACCTGTAGCGTGCCCTGGAAGTCCGACAGGTCGCCCGAGAGCGTGCAGGCCGCCGCGCCGTCCTTCAGGAGGCGGGCCGAGGCGGTTCCCGCGAGGCGTCCCGCGAACACCGTCTCCGTCTTCTGTTCGAGGTAGAGCGCGCGTGCGCCCAAATCCACGCGCGAGGTCGCCGCACCCGACAGCCCCGTGAGCGCCGTCCGCGACTGGGTGAGCTTCGTCTGCGGGATGTAGGCGAACGACGCATCGCCCGGCCCCTTCATCGCGACGCGCAGGCACTGCCCGCCGCCCGCCTCGCGGAAGACGACGACGATCTCGTGGAGCCCGGCGTTCAGCTCGACCGGGCTGCCCTCCGAGCCGAAGCCCTCCGACGGGCCCGTGTCCTGGCGGCGGCCCACGACCAGCCGCCCGTCGATCCAGACGGCCGCGCCGTCGTCGCTGTTCACCGCGAACTGCCACGCGCCCGACCGGTCGAGCCGGATGCCGCCCTCCAGCTTCAGGAGAAAGCGGTCGGTTTTCGCGTTGGCGTACGCGCCGTGGAAGCGCGCGCCGTCCGCCCCCGTGTCGAGCGTCTCGCCGAACGAGGCCGAGGTGGTCTCCACGCTCGGCGTGCGCGCGGCGAAGTCGGCCAGCATGGTCTCGTAGGTGGCCCACGCCGTGTAGTCGAACGTGGTGACCTCCGAATAGTACGCGGCGCGCAGGCCGGGGCCGGCGGCCGTTTCGTCCTGCACCTCCAGCGTCGTGCCGTCGGCGAGCCGAACATGGCCCGCCTGGCCC
>ERZ1026780.1481-NODE-1481-length-15292-cov-4.295465_pt1 | contig 15292 bp, 20 predicted proteins | sample MGYA00380126_ERZ1026780 | MGnify/ENA primary metagenome ERZ1026780 (study PRJEB33269, sample SAMEA4719762) | human gut metagenome | biome: human-associated habitat; feature: organic feature; material: feces | place: Cameroon | collected 2013-10 ... | reverse complement strand
CCAGGGATGAGGAGCTGGGCCTGCTCGGGGACAACATTCTGGGCACGGACTTTTCTTTCCATCTGCACATCAACCGCGGCGCGGGCGCATTCGTCTGCGGCGAGGGCAGCGCGCTGACCGCGTCCATCGAGGGCAACCGGGGCATGCCACGGGTCAAGCCGCCCCGCACGGTGGAGCACGGCCTCTGGGGCCAGCCCACGGTGCTGAACAATGTGGAGACCTTTGCCAATGTGCCGCTGATCATTTCCCGCGGCGTGGAATGGTATCGCTCCATCGGCACGCCAAACAGCCCCGGCACCAAGGCCTTCGCCCTGACGGGCAATGTGGTGAACACGGGCCTGATCGAGGTGCCCATGGGCACCACCATCAAGGAGGTCGTCTTTGATATCGGCGGCGGCATCCGGGACGGCAAGAAGTTCAAGGCCGTCCAGATCGGCGGCCCCTCCGGCGGCGCCACCACCGGCAGCGAGGAGCATCTGAACCTGCCGCTGGATTTTGATTCGCTGAAGAGCATCGGCGCCATGATCGGCTCCGGCGGCCTGGTGGTCATGGACGAAGACACCTGCATGGTGGAGACCGCCCGCTTCTTCATGGAGTTCACCCAGAAGGAATCCTGCGGCAAGTGCGTTCCCTGCCGGGAGGGCACTAAGCGGATGCTGGAGATCCTGGACCGGATCATCGCCAACAAGGGCACGCTGGAGGATCTGGACCTGCTGGAGGAGCTCTCCGACACCATCACCAACACCGCGCTGTGCGGCCTGGGGCAGAGCGCCTGCAAGCCCGTTCAGAGCACGCTGAAATATTTCCGCAGCGAATATCTGGCCCATGTGGTGGACCACCACTGTCCCATCTGCAACCGGGAAAAGCCCCACCCCGTCATCCACGAGGAAAAGTGCAAGGGCTGCGGCAAGTGTCTCCGCAACTGTCCCATGGAGGCCATCACCGGAACGCCCCGGCTGGTCCATAAGATCGATCCGGAAAAATGCATCAACTGCGGCGCCTGCGTGGGGACCTGTCCCTTCGGCGCCATCACCGCCAGCAAGGAGGGTTAAGCCATGGCAAAGGGAATCATGTATATCGACGGCCAGCGGGTGCCGTTTGACGGAGAAAAAAATGTTCTGACGGTCATCCGGAAGGCCGGCATCGATATGCCCACATTCTGCTATTATTCCGAGCTTTCCGTCTATGGCGCGTGCCGGATGTGCGTGGTGGAGGACGAGCGCGGCAAGATCGACGCCTCCTGCTCCATGGTGCCCCGGGACGGCCTGCGCATCCGCACCAACACCGCCAAGCTGCTGAAGCACCGGCGGATGATCCTGGAGCTGATGCTCTCCTCCCACTGCCGGGACTGCACCACCTGCGAAAAGAGCGGCAACTGCCGTCTGCAGGAGCTGGCGCTGCGCTTCGGCGTCCGCAATATCCGCTTTGGCGACAGCCGGCCGGATTATGAGCTGGACACCTCCTCGCCCGCCATCGTCCACGATCCCAACAAGTGCATCCTCTGCGGCGACTGCATCCGGGTCTGCGAGGAAATGCAGGGCATGGGCATCCTGAACTTCGCCTTCCGCGGCAGCAACCTGCAGGTGATGCCCGCCTTCGGCCATAAGCTTTCGGAGACGAAGTGCGTCAGCTGCGGCCAGTGCGCCGCCGCCTGTCCCACCGGCGCCATCACCGTGCTCAATGAGATCGGCCGGGCATGGCGCGCCCTCCACGACGCAAAAAAGCGGGTGGTCATCCAGATCGCCCCTGCCGTCCGGGTGGCGGTGGGCGAGGCCTTCGGCCTTGCGCCCGGCGTCAACGCTTTGGATAAGCTGGTCTCCGCCCTGAAGATGATGGGCGCAGACGAGGTCTACGATACCAATTTCGGCGCGGATCTCACCGTCATGGAGGAATCCGCCGAGTTTCTGGAGCGGCTGGAGAAGGGCGGGCCCTTCCCCATGTTCACCAGCTGCTGCCCCGCCTGGGTGAAATATCTGGAGGAGGAGCATCCCGATCTGCTGAAAAACGCCTCCTCCTGCAAATCACCCATGGAGATGTTTGCCGCCGTTCTGAAGGATCAGTATGCGAAAAAGGACGCGGAGGAGGGGCGGGAGACCTATCATATCGCGATCATGCCCTGTACTGCCAAGAAAATGGAGGCGGCCCGGCCAGAGTTCGCCCATGATGGCAAGCCTGATGTGGATCTGGTGCTGACGACTCAGGAGATCATCATGATGATCAAGGAATCCGGCATCCGCTTTGCGGAACTGGAGGGCGAAGCGCCTGACCTGCCCTTCGGCATGGGCACCGGCGCCGGCACCATCTTCGGCACCACCGGCGGCGTGGCCGAGGCCGTGGCCCGCAGGATCCTTTCCGACAAATCCAAAAATGCCCTGCAGGTGCTGCAGTATTCCGGCCTTCGGGGCGACGGCGCCATCCGCGAGGTGGAGCTGCCGGTGGGCGAGCGCACGCTGCGCATCGCCATCGTCAACGGTCTGGTCAACGCAAAGCAGCTGCTGGCAGACATCGAGGCCCAGAAGGTCTATTACGATCTTATTGAGGTCATGACTTGCAAGAGCGGCTGCGTGGGAGGCGCCGGCCAGCCCTATGGCCTGAGCCCGGTGAAGCACCAGCGGGCCGAGGGCCTGTATGAGGCCGACCGCGCCGCGCTGATCAAGCGCTCCGAGCGCAATCCCATCGTGGCAGAGCTGCTGGAAAACGGTCTCAAGGGCCGGACGCATCAGCTGCTCCATGTCTCCTACGAAAAGAAATAAGCCAAACAGCGCAATGGCAGAGCCTGACGCAGACTGCGTCAGGCTCTGCGCCGCAAAAACCGGAAAAATCTGCAAAACCCCATTGACATCCGCCGCAAGCTCTGGTATACTATCTCAGGAAAAGAAAGCAGAACTGCCGTTCTCACCTCCATGGATCAAGAAGAGGTCAACAAGTTTGTGTTCCCCCAAAAGCCCAAAGCGGAGGGAGCCTGTTTGTTCGGACGGCAGACTGCCGCCCGTTTTTTAGTTTTCAGGAGGTGTTCAGACATTAGCATTTTGGAGCATCAGATCAACGAAGAAATTCGTGACAAGGAAGTCCGACTGATCGACAGCGACGGTTCTCAGCTGGGGATCGTCTCCATCCAGCAGGCCATGGCCGTGGCCGCGGAGCGAAATCTGGATCTGGTCAAGATCGCGCCCAAGGCGGAGCCGCCGGTGTGCCGCGTGATGGACTACGGTAAGTTCCGTTTCGAGCAGGCCAAGAAGGATAAGGAAGCCCGAAAGAACCAGAAGGTGGTGGACATCAAAGAGGTCCGCCTCTCCGCGAAGATCGATATTCACGACTTTGAGGTGCGGGTCAAGGCCGCGGAAAAATTCCTCAAGGGCGGCGATAAGGTCAAGGCCAGCATCCGCTTCCGCGGCAGAGAAATGGCCCATACCGATATCGGATTGACTGTGATGCAGCGCTTTGCGGAGGCTTGCGCCGAGTTTGGCACGGTGGAAAAGCCCGCCAAGCTGGAAGGCCGCCAGATGCTGATGTTTATCGCCCCGAAAAAATAAATCTGATCTTGTTTATAAAAAGCCTTGAGCTTTTGAAGGAAGGAGCAGCAACCATGCCGAAAATCAAATCCCATTCCGGCGCCAAAAAGCGTGTTATGGTCACCAAGACCGGAAAAGTCAAGCTGAACAGCATGAACCGTCGTCACGATATCAAGGGCTGTAAGTCTACCAAGCGGAAGCGTCATCTCCGCAAGGCTTTCTATGCAGGCAGCACCCTGGCCCCGACGCTGAAGCGTCTGGTCCCGTACAAATAAACCCTGAGGCAGAAGGAGGAATAAGCAATGGCAAGAATTAAGGGCGCGATGATGACGCGCAAGAGAAGAAAAAAGATCATTAAGCTGGCGAAGGGTTATTGGGGCAACAAAAAGAACCACTTCAAGGTAGCCAACGAGCAGGTCATGAAGTCCCTGCGCTACGCTTATGTGGGCCGCAAGCTGAAGAAGCGCGATTTCCGCCGTCTGTGGATCTCCCGCATCAACGCCGCCTGCAAGATGAACGGCATCAACTACAGCCGCTTCATGAACGGTCTGAAGAAGGCCGGCATCGAGCTGAACCGCAAGATGCTCGCCGAGATCGCCGTGGCTGACAAGGCCGCCTTCACCGCTCTGGTGGAAAAGGCCAAGGCCGCTCTGTAAAAAACGACCGATCGCCGTGGGGCTTTCCCACGGCGATTTTTTCTATGGAAAGGAGCCTTTATGAAGCTATTGGTGAGCGCCTGCCTGCTGGGGCTTTGCTGCCGCTACGATGGCTGCGCCAAGCCCAACGCCGCCGTTTTGGCCCTGCGGGAAGGGCATACGCTGATCCCCGTCTGCCCGGAGCAGCTGGGCGGTCTGCCCACGCCGCGGGTCCCTGCGGAGCGCAGGGGAGACCGGGTGGTGACCCGGGACGGCAGGGATGTGACTGCGGCCTATGAAAGGGGCGCGGCGGAAGCGCTCCGTCTGGCGGAGCTGTTTTCCTGCGATGCCGCCATTCTGAAGGAGCGCAGCCCCGCCTGCGGCAGCGGCCGGATCTACGACGGCAGCTTTTCCAAAACGCTGATCTCCGGCGACGGCGTGGCCGCCGCCTGTCTGAAGGCCCATGGCATCCCTGTGCTGGGAGAGAGCCAGCTGGAGCGGCTGGAGGAGGGCGAAGCATGAAGCTATCGGCCCCGGAGCTTCGTCTGCTGCGGCTGCAGGGGCAGCATCTTCTGGCGCCGGCGCCCCGGGAAGCGGTGTTGGCGGACCTCTGTGGGCTGCAGGCCCAGCTCTATCCCTGCGCGCTCCATGGGCTGCGGCTGCGCAGCGGTGAGCTGCCTGCGGCGCTTCCGGCGGTGCGCACCTGGACGCTGCGGGGCACGCTGCATTTGATCCGGGAAGCGGATCTGCCGCTTCTGATCCATCGGCGCGGCGCTCCGGAGGAGGTCTGCGCCTTTGAGACCTATGCGTTTCTCTGCGCCCATGGGCGGCCGCTGCCGCCGGAGCGGGCGGTCTTTTTTGCGCAGACGGTCTACGATGCGCTGGCCGCCGGCCCGCAGACACGGGAGGACCTGCGGCAGCTCTGCCGGCAGCGGGGCATGACCCCGGCGGAGGAAGCGCATGTATTTCATGCCTGGGGCGGCGTGATCCGCCAGCTTTCCGAGATGGGGCTGATCTGCGGCACGGCAGAAAAAGACCGCCGATACCGCCGGTGCGGGGACTTTGTCCCGCTGCCTCGGACGGATGCGCGGCGGCTGCTTCTGGAGCGCTATCTGCGGCACTATGGACCGGCGTCGCTGGCGGATATGGCCTATTTTTTCCGCTGGCCCCAGCGGGAGCTGAAGGCGCTGCTGGCGGAGCTTCCGGCGGAGCAGCACCAGATGGAAGGGGAGACGCTGTTTTCTCTGGGGCTGTCTGCGCCGGCCCGGCCGCTGCCGCCCTGCCGGCTGCTGGCGGGCTTCGACCCGCTGATGCTGGGCTATGAAAAGCGGCGCAGCTGCTTTCTGCCGCCGGAATATCTGCGGGGGATCTTTAACCTCACCGGCATGGTCTTTCCGGCGCTGCTGATACAGGGCGTGACGGCAGGCCGGTGGAAGCTGCAGCCCAAGGCGCTGCAGCTGACGGCGTTTCGCCAGCTGGACGCCCGGGAGCGGGAGGCCGTCCGGGAGGAAGCAGACCGGCTCTTTCCCGGCCTTGCGATAGAACTGGAGCAGGCGTGAGCACAAAGCGCGAAACGCCTTGCTGCCCGCGGGCGCAGCGCATAACAGCGAGAATAATAAACAGCAGGGGCACGATCTGCTGCGCCCCTGCTGTGTTTTTTATTCTTTTTCCTCCGGCTGCGCGGAAGCCTGCGTCTCTGCCGGCTGGGCAGGGGCGGCCTTGGCCTTTCTGCGGCTGGGGCGCGGAGCCTGAGGCTCCTGTCCCCGTCGCTCCCGCCGGCGGCGGAAGGAACGGCGGAGCAGCAGGATCACGGCCGCCGCGACGGCGAAGAAGATCAGCCATCCGGCCCAGCCCCGGGCAAAGCCCAGCGCCAGATCCTGCAGGTCGTCTATAAAATAGCCGGTGCCCGCCCGGAAGGCCGCGCCCAGCTTGGCCCAGAAGCCGATGGCGGGCTCCTCGGCGGCCGTCACCTTATAGACCTCCCGCAGCTCCACATTGACGGTGGAATAGCCCACCAGCGAATCATAATGCCGCAGGGTCCCGGTAAGCTGCTCGATGGCCAGCTCTGTTTCGGAGATGGCGCTTTCCAGCGTGATGATGTCCTCCATATTTTCCGCCTTGGCCAGAAGCTCCTGAAGCCGGGTCAGCTTGGTGCGCTGGGTGGCCAGACGGGATTCGCTGTCGTAATAGCGCTCGCTCACATCCTCGCCGCTGCGCCGGATGTCCCGCAGGGTGCAGAGCTCCCCGGCCTGCTGGCAGAAGGGGGAAAACTGCTCCGCCGGGACGCGGAAGGTATAGGCGGCCTCCCGGTAGCTGTTGTAATTATAGAGCTGGCTGCTCTCCACCCAGCCGCCGCAGTCCTGCACCAGCTGGCTCAGCTGCTGCACCGCCTGGTCAAATTCCGTGGTCTCCAGCGTCAGACTGGCGGAATAGATCATCTTGACGCCCTCCGGCAGGGCGGCGTTCATGGGGTCCAGGGCGTCGCTGTCCACGCCGCCGTAGCCCGGCTCCTGGGGCGCGGGGTCATAGGGCTTGCTGCTTTCTGCGTTCCAGCTGTCGTTGGAGGCCGCGTTGGTGTCATAATACAGATCGCCGGCCATATCCTTCGTGCTTGCGTTGTAGGACGAGGCCCCGCAGCCTGCCACCAGCAGCGCCAGCAGCAGCGCCAGCGCCGCGCGGCACCATGCACCATAGTTTTTCATGGAGAACACCTCTCTTTTTGTTGTTTGTCCTGTTAGACTGCCAAAAGACGGGAAAGTTCCGCCTTTTACGAAAAAAGCGCTCCGCTTTTTGCGGAGCGCACAGGGAAGAGGGCTTATCGGTTCACGATCCAGCGGAACAGGGCCATCAGGGCGAATTCCAAAACGCCGATGGCCACCAGCAGCAGGCTGCCCTTCAGCGTGGGCTTGCGGACCTGGATCTTCGCCACAAAGGCAAAGCCGCAGACGGCGGTCAGCAGAAGATAGAGCCAGGCCAGGTCGATGGAAAAGGCCAGCTGCGCCGCCGTGACCACCGGGAAGACCACCGCCACCGCACTGACGGGCAGACCCACATACCAGGTGCGGATGCCGCCCTCCGTTTTCTGCCGCTCCTCCTCGGTAACATTGTAATAGGCCAGGCGGATCATGGCCGCCAGTGCATACCAGAGCAGCAGGCCGTAGATCAGGATCCGCAGCAGGATCCCCTGCCACTGGCCGCCGTAGTGGCCGAAAAAGTCGTGCAGCATAGTGGAACGGCGCACCAGCGCCGCGCCGATGCAGGCGGGGAGGATGCCGAAGGCCACCACATCCGCCAGAGAATCGATCTGAATGCCGAAGCCGGACTGCATGGGCGTGCGGTCTTGCTTCGTGTGGGCGACCTTGCCGTCAAAGGCGTCGCACAGGCCGCTGAGCAGCAGACAGAACACGCCCCAGAAGGGGTGTCCCTCGCCGGCCAGCGAAAGATAGATGCCCGTCCCGGCAGACAGCAGGGAAAGATAGGTGAGCCAGACGGTGTAGTCATAAAATCCGATCATAGGAGGGCCTCCTTGCTCAATATTGCCCCATTATAACAGAAAGCGCCGCCCGGCACAAGCCCTTTCCTGCCGGCTTCCGGGATCTTCAGAAGCGTCCCTCAGGATTCAAAGGAGACCTCGACGCTGCCCACATCCACGGAAAGATTCAGGGGGATCCTGCCCTCGGTGTGCTCCGGCAGGGAGCTTTGGCCCAGCGATACGGAGCAGCGGATGGCATAGTCGCTCATGCTGCCCTCCAGCCAGCCGTCAATGCTGCCCACATCGCAGATCAGGTCGATGGGGCCGCCGGCCAGCAGCCGGGCGAGAGAAATATTGCCGCAGCCGGCATAGGCGGAAAGGCTGTTTTTTACGGTGGTTTCCGTGAGATAGATGTTGCCTGCATCACAGGTCACCTGCGCAGAGGAAAGCGTCAGCCCGAACAGCTCCACATTTCCGGCGCCGCAATAGGCGTCCAAAGCCGTCCCCTTGGGCAGGAAAATGGTCACGCTGGTGGATTCGCGAACAGCACGATCCTCCACGCTCTGCACCTGCAGGGTGCCATCCTCCTGCAAAAACGATTCCACGCTGCCATCCTCCGGCAGGGAAACATAGAACATCCCGTCATCGCTGGACTGCAGAAACAGCGATTGGGCGGAAAGCCAAACCGAAAGCCGGGAGACCTGCGCCTTCGGCCAGCTGCAGGTGCCCACGGAGGCAGAGCCCTGTGTGATGATGCTATCTGCACTGTCCTCCATATCCGGGATGGCGGCATTGGAGGTTGTCAGAACGGCAGAGCTGATGCTGACAGGCCTCCGCAGCAGCAGTGAGCCAACGGCAAGGATGCCCCCCGTAATGCCCACGGCGATGAGCACACAGGCTGCGATCAGCATGCTCTTGTGTGGCTTTTTGGCGGGCTGCGCCGCTGCAGGACGAGGTTCTGTCCGATAAGGCTCCGGCAGCGTGGAGCGGATCTCCTGCAGCAGAGCCTCCGGCTCGCCCAGTGCATGGATGGCCTCTGCTTCATCCATCCCGTCCTCCACCCGCTCGTCGATGGCGCTGGCATAAAAGCCCGCCACCCGGTCCAGCTCCTGCGGGGGAACATCAGAAAGCCGGCTGCGCAGCCAGGCGATAAATTCGTGCTTATTCATGATCTTCACCTCTGATATAATGATAGGCCTGAAGGACCTCGTCCCATTCCTGCAGAAAATCCGCGATGCGCCCGCGGCCCTTGTCCGTCAGATGATAATATTTCCGGAGCCGGCTACTGTGCTCCACGGTGTATTCCGTCACATAGCCGGCGGCGCCGCAGCGCTTCAGGATCGGATAGAGCGTGGATTCCGAGAGTGTCACCCAGGGGGCCAGATCCTTGATGATCTGATAACCGTAGGAATCCTGCCGGTGCAGCGCCTTGAGAACGCAGACTTCCAGGATCCCGCGCTTCAGCTGAGCATCCATTTCAATACCTCCTGTCACAGTATACTATATATCACATAGTAATGTGTGTCAAGGGGGAAAACAGAAAAATCCCGGCCATTGGCCGGGAAAAGGCTCAGTTCTTCGATCGGTCCGGAAGCTGCTCCGGCTCCAGCGTCAGGGAGATGGGTGCATCCTGCCCCAGCGCGGCATCGGCGTCCTGCCTAGCACGCTGCCAGGCCTGATCCAGCCGCCTTTGCTGCTCCTCCTGGCGAACGCAGTCCCGGGTCTGGCGCATGGTCTGTTCCACGGCCTGCTCCAGCGCTGCCTGCTTATCCTGCTGGGCCTGGGCCTCCGCCCGGGCCAGCTTCTTCCGGGAAGCCCGGTTTTTCATGCCATTGAACAGCAGCAGCAGGATCACCGCCAGCACAACGCCCAGCCCTGCCCATCCGGCGGGACGGAGCCGGAAAAAGTCCCGGATGGTAAACAGCTCGCAGTATATTCCGTAAAAGTATAGTCCAACGCCGCCGGCCAGAAAAAGCATTGCACCGGCCAAGGCGGCGCCGCTCCGGAGCTTATGCGTCTTCCGCAGGGTAAAAAAGCGGAGCAGCAGCGCCAGCGCCGCCAAAAACAGACCGGGCGATTGGCAGCAAAGAATATCGTAAAAGCGTTCCAACAGCGAGACCTTCCTTCTTTTCGACAGGTTACTATCTGTCAGTTTAGTCCGGCCCGGGGAAAAATGCAAGTGGGAGGAGCTGCTGAGAAAAAAATTTACGATTTTCTGGCGGAAATCGCCGGAAACAGGGATTTTTATCTTGACAAGTCGCCCAACATACGGTATTATATGTAATTGTGTAAAGCATATATACTTTACAGAAAGAGGGGAAAGAGATGAAAAGCGACACCTTCCATATGTCCATGCTGTTTGATTTTTACGGCGATCTGCTGACGGAAAAGCAGAAGGAGCTTTTTGATCTTTATTATAATGAGGATCTTTCCCTGACAGAGATCTCCGAGCATGCCGGCATTTCCCGCCAGGGCGTGCGGGACGCGATCGTCCGGGCGGAGACCGTCCTGCGGGACACGGAAGACAAGCTGGGCCTGGTGAAGAAATATTCCGGCTATGAGAGCCGCCTGGAGGAGATCCGTCAGGCCGCCGCGTATATCGCCCAGGTGAACGCCGGCCTGCGCAACTTTGAGATCGCCAAAAATGTAGACCGTATCCTGAAGCTGACGGAAGAAATGAACTGAGGAAGGAGCCGCCATGGCGTTTGAGGGCTTGAGCGAAAAACTCAATCATGTATTCAAAAAGCTGCGCTCCAAGGGCCGGCTCAGCGAAAACGATGTGAAGGAGGCCATGCGCGAGGTCAAGCTCGCGCTGCTGGAGGCCGATGTCAACTTCAAGGTCGTCCGGAAGTTCGTCAGCGATGTGACCGAAAAGGCCATCGGCACGGATATTTTGGAGAGCCTGACCCCGGCACAGCAGGTGGTCAAGATCGTCAACGACGAGCTGTGCGCCCTGATGGGCGGCAGCCAGAGCAGGGTCCATATGGCCAACCGTCCGCCCACGGTGATCATGTTCGTGGGCCTGCAGGGCGCTGGCAAGACTACCAATATCGCCAAGCTGGCTGGCTACTTCAAAAAGAAGGAAGGCCGCCGCCCGCTGCTGTGCGCCTGCGATGTTTACCGCCCTGCCGCCATCCAGCAGCTGAAGGTGGTGGGCGGTCAGCTGAACATCCCGGTCTATGAGGAGGGCCAGGGAGATCCGGTGCAGATCGCGCAGAACGCCTTTGCCCACGCGCGGGAGCATGGCAACGATATGCTCTTTATCGACACCGCCGGCCGTCTGCATATCGACGAGGTGCTGATGGATGAGCTGAAGAATATCAAGGCTGCCGTCAAGCCTCATGAGATCATGCTGGTGGTAGACGGCATGACCGGACAGGACGCCGTTAACGCGGCCTCAGCCTTCAACAATGCGCTGGGCATTGATTCTGTATTGATGACCAAGCTGGACGGCGATGCCCGCGGCGGTGCGGCGCTTTCCATCCGGGCCGTCACCGGCAAGCCCATCAAGTTCGCGGGCATGGGCGAAAAGCTGGACGCCATCGAGCCCTTCTACCCCGACCGGATGGCTTCCCGCATTTTGGGCATGGGCGATGTGCTCACGCTGGTGGAAAAGGCGCAGGACGCCTTTGACGAAAAGCAGGCGGCCCAGCTGGAAGCCAAGATGCGCAAGGGCAAGATGACCTTGACGGATTTTCTGGACCAGCTGAAGCAGCTGAAAAACATGGGCAATATGCAGGATCTGATGGGTATGATCCCCGGCATGGACCGGAAGGCGCTGGCCAACGCAAAGATCGACGAAAAGGCCTTTTCCCATCTGGAGGCCATCATCCAGTCCATGACGCCCAAGGAGCGGGATAACCCGGATATCATCAAATACAGCCGCAAAAAGCGCATTGCCGCCGGCTGCGGCCTGAAGATCGAGGATGTGAACCGCCTGCTGAAGCAGTTTGACCAGATGCAGCAGATGATGAAGCGCTTCTCCGGCCCGGGCGCTGCAAAGAAGATGAAGCGCAGTGGCTTCAAGTTCCCCTATTGATTTTGTGAGTAAAAACTCAAAATAGATCGACAACATTATGGAGGTGAAAAGCAGTATGGTTAAAATCAGACTGAGAAGAATGGGTGCCAAAAAGGCTCCTTTCTATCGTATCGTGGTGGCAGATTCCCGTTATCCCCGCGATGGCCGCTTCATCGAGGAGCTGGGCACCTATAATCCCCTGAAGGAGCCCGCCGAGATCACGGTCAATGCCGAGAGCGCCAAGAAGTGGATCGCCGATGGCGCACAGCCCACCGATACCGTCCGCATCCTGCTCAAAAAGGCTGGGGTCCTGTAAGCTATGGACACTACCGGCGTCAAAGAGATGCTGACCTATGTTGTCGGCAGTCTGGTAGACCATCCGGAGGAGATCCGGGTGGAGGTCCAGGAATCCGGCAGCGCTATTACCCTGCAGCTCAGTGTGGCGGCGGAGGATATGGGCCGCGTCATTGGCCGCAACGGCCGGATCGCAAAAGAGATCCGGACCCTCATCAAGGCCATGGGCCTGCGGGAAGACAAGCACATTTCGGTCGTCATTTCGGATTGAACGGAAGATCCCCGAAAGGCCGGGGATCCCAAATAATATGGCTTTTCAGCAGCGCGGCAGGAGCGAGAGCTTTCCTGCCGCGTTTCTGCATAAAAAGGAAGAAAAGGCTAACTTTTTGCCCGCCGTTTTTCCGGAAAAACGGCGGGAATTCAAAAAAAATGCGATGCTTTTATAGAAAATTGCGCTGATTTCCGTTTTTGTTTGAAGAATAGAGAAAAGATTGCAAAACGGCGATCTGGGGAGTATAATAAGAAATGTGAACAATTTTGCCGCGACTTTTCTGGTGAAAAGCGCGGCTGTGACAGATGCCCGGACTTCGGTCCCAGAAGGAGGAACCAATATGAATCAGACAACGAAAACCATTACCCGGACGGCCGTGCTGCTGGCGCTGCTGGTGATCCTGCAGACCGTCACCAAGGCGGCGGGGCAGATCGTTACCGGCTCCTGCGTCAACTGCGTTTTGGCAGTGGGCGCGCTGATGCTGCCGCTGGGGGGCAGCCTGGTGCTGGCGGCGGCCTCGCCCTTCCTGGCCTTTCTGCTGGGCGTGGGGCCCAAGCTGCTGGCCATCGTCCCCGCCATCGCCGTAGGCAATCTGGTCTATGTGCTGGTGCTTTCCCTGCTGCTGCGCAAAAAGGAGAGCGCGGGCCTGCCGGTGCGGCTGGGCGGTCTGGCGGCGGCTTCCGCCGTCAAATTCCTGACGCTTTATCTGCTGGTGGTGCAGCTGCTCTGCCGGGTGCTGACGCTGGCGGAAAAGCAGGTGCAGACCTTCACCACCATGTTCTCCTGGCCCCAGCTGATCACGGCCCTCATCGGCGGCGCGCTGGCGCTGGTGGTGGTGCCGCTGTTGAAGAAGGCACAGAAATAAGTTTTCCGGCTGCGGGAAGAAAAGCGCCGAAAAGCGACAGAATATCTCCGGCGTTTCCGGTAAAATAGGCTGCGGACAGGCTTTGTCCGCAGCCTTGATTTTTTGATCTGAAACCAGAAGGGGGATCACCTATGGATATGCAATACGCCCTGCGGGAGGGCGTGCTCACCGTGCGGCTGTTCGGTGAGCTGGGGCACCACGAAGCCATCCAGGGCATGGCGCGGCTGGCCGGGCTGGTGGAGGACCTGCTGCCCGGCGGCTTTCTGCTGGAGCTTTCCGGCCTGGATTTTATGGACAGCTCCGGCATCGCCGTCATTCTTCAGACCGCCCGGAAATGCCGGGCTTGCGGCTGCCGCTTTGCCGTTCGGGGAACGCCGCCCCAGGCCAAACGCGTGCTCACCGCCGCAGGCATCCAGCGGCTGGTGGGTCTGGAATAAGGGAGGAAAAACGCCATGAAACAGCAGATGATCAATGAAATGACCCTGCGCTTCGTCAGCCGCAGCGCCAACGAGGCCTTTGCCCGGGCGGCCGCGGCGGCCTTCGTGGCCCAGCTGGACCCTACGGTGGAGCAGGTCTATGATATCAAGACGGCGGTATCGGAAGCCGTCACCAACGCCATCGTCCATGGCTACCGGGATACCCTGGGCATGATCACCATGCGGGTGCGGCTGTTTGCGCCGGCGGCAGTGGAGATCGTCATCCGGGACAAGGGCTGCGGCATCGCCGATGTGGCGCAGGCCCGGGAGCCGCTGTTCACCACCGGCGGGACAGACCGCTCCGGCATGGGCTTTACCATCATGGAGAGCTTTATGGACAGGCTCACCGTCCGCTCCCAGCCGGGAAAGGGCACGGCCGTCACCCTGCGCAAGACGCTGGAGCCCCGGAAGCAGGCGTGAGGGAGGAGCTGCGCCGGCAGATCGCCCTGGCCCAGCAGGGAGACCCGGCAGCGCTGGACCGGCTGACCCGGAGCAATCTGCCGCTGGTTCACAGCATCGTCCGGCGGTTTGCCGGCCGGGGCGAGCCGGAGGATCTGTTTCAGCTGGGCTGCATCGGGCTGATCAAGGCCATCCGGGATTTTGATCTGACCCGACCGGTGGAGTTTTCCACCTATGCCGTCCCCAAGATCGCCGGAGAGATGCGCCGCTTTCTGCGGGACGACGGCCCCATCAAGGTGAGCCGCACGGTAAAGGAACACGCCGCCGCCGTCCGGCGGGCAAAGCAGGCGCTTTGCGCGGAGACGGGGGAAAGCCCGCGCCTGAGCCAGCTCTGTCAGGCCACGGGCCTGACGCTGGAGGAGGTGCTGGAGGCGCTGCAGGCCCCTTCGGAATGTCAGTCGCTGGAGGAGACCGTGCGGGAGGACGGCGCGCCGCTTCTGGAGCTTTTACCGGGGGAGAGTCCGGAGGCCGCCCTTGCAGAGCGGCTGGATGTGCGGCAGGCGGTGGCGTCGCTGGAGCCGCTGCAGCGGCAGGTGATCCTGCTGCGCTATCTGCGGGATCTGACCCAGCAGAACACCGCCCGGATCCTGGGCGTGACCCAGGTCCAGGTGAGCCGTCTGGAAAAACGGGCCATGGCCCGTCTGCGGGAGACGCTGGCATAACAAAAGAACCGCCTTATTGCAAAAGGCCCATGCAGAAGCAAAAAAGCGCCGCCCGGTCAATTCCGCCGGGCGGCGCTGCCATATTCCGCGCTTATTTCGTTTTCTCCGGGAGCAGGAAGATAAAGACCAGGCTGCTGATCAGCAGCAGGAAGGGATAGAAAAGATAGGGCATGATGTCGAAGGCGGAGACCGTCTCGCCCAGAGACGCTGCGCCGGTGATGGCCACCAGCATCTGCGCGCCGTAGGGGATAACGCCCTGGAAAATGCAGGAGAAGGTGTCCAGGATCGACGCCGTTTTTTTGGGCGAGACGCCGTATTCCTGTGCCATTTCCCGGGCGATGGGGTTGGCCATGACGATGGCGACGGTGTTGTTGGCGGTGGCGATGTCCATAGCGCCCACCAGCAGGCCCATGCCCAGTTGGCCGCCCTTTTTGCCCCGGAAGATCCGCTTGATAGCGCCCAGCAGAGCGTCAAAGCCGCCGTATTCCCGGATCAGCGCGCACATGGCCGCCACAAGGATGGCGACGGTGGCCGTCTCATACATCCCGGTGATGCCTTCGCCGGCGCTGCCCAGCAGGGAGAAGAAGGAATCGTGGGCGCCGGCGAAGGCATCACCGGGATGTATGAG
>ERZ1026780.1480-NODE-1480-length-15306-cov-6.377942_pt1 | contig 15306 bp, 12 predicted proteins | sample MGYA00380126_ERZ1026780 | MGnify/ENA primary metagenome ERZ1026780 (study PRJEB33269, sample SAMEA4719762) | human gut metagenome | biome: human-associated habitat; feature: organic feature; material: feces | place: Cameroon | collected 2013-10 ... | reverse complement strand
GCTTCTTGTGTTATTATGTTCATGAGAAGTACTTCTTTCTTTGGTTATGTTTTTGTCGTGAATAACATTATACCATATTTTGAAGTTGCTTCTCTTTTTTATTGGGTCATATCATTTTAACACATACAAAAATAAACCTTTTCTTATTTATTTTTTGATAGAAAAACTCAGTCCGTTTCCCATGAATGGACTGAGTTGTTTTTTTACATCACGGCACATTCGGCGATACGCTTTACACACTCGCCGTCGCATGCTCCCATGAACTTTTCCCTGAATGCGGGGATTCTGTCGGCACGAAAATCATTATCCTGTATTGCCTTGATTATTTCATCGTTATTTATAACAATCTTGCCCGGAACAAAGCTCTTGTAATCAAAATAAAAGCTTCTGTCGTGCTCATACTCTTCAAGGTCATACGCATAGAAAAGCATCGGCTTGTTGAGCAAAGCATACTCAAATATCAGCGACGAATAATCGGCAATCAGAATATCTGCGGCACAAAGTGCAGTTTCGATTTTCAGGCTATTTGAGCCGTCGAAAATAAAGTCACCGTACTTCTCTTTTTCATCTTCGGTTAAGCCGAATTTCTTCGCCGTAAACGGGTGCAGCTTCATAACGAGTGCATACTCATCGCCGAGAGCCGCTTTAAGCTTTTCATAATCAAGCGGATTTTCGTTATAAGCTGCGGTCGGCGAATTTCCTCTGAACGTCGGTGCATAGAGAATAATTTTTCTGTCACCGATCTCAGGGAAGATTTTCAGCAGTTCCTCACGCTGAGAAGAGACAAAATTCTTATCGAAATAAACATCGGTTCTCGGCGTACCATAAGCCATAATTCTACGTTCGGAGCAACGGAAAGCCTCCGCATAGCACGGAATAACCGCCTCGGACGAGACGAAAACATGTGTATATGTATTGTGCATCGGAAATCTGAGCATATCCTCACGGCTTCCGCCCCAAGCAAGGTCAAGAGTTGAATAACCCCACTTTTTGAAAGCTCCGCATGCATGCCAAAGCTGAATAACCTTTGTACCCTTTCGTGGCTGATGGGCATAGAGAGGGTCAAAATTATCGGTCAAAAAAACGCACTTGCACCGGGCATAATACTTTTGAAAAGTAATACCGAATAAAAATCTTTTCAACGGGTTCTTCGGTGAATGCATTATGCGGCAGTCATAACCTCTCTCTTTGAGAAAATCAAAAATTCCTGCCATATTGTCCGGAAGATTATCGTAATTCTGATTGTATGCAAAAAGTATAAGTTTTTCGTTTATCGGTTTTTTTGAGAACAAATTGAACGCCATGGGCCAAAGCCAAAAGAAAAGTATTTTTCTTCTGAGCAGAACAATTTTTTTCTTAATACTATTCATAAACTCACCTCGTTAATCGGGAATTATTTCAAACTTGACAAACATAACCGTCTTGCGGTAATGGATGTATGTAATATAAATATATTTTCCGTCCGTTATCGCCGCAGGATATGAGAATTCGACATCCGTGTTATCGTCTGATTCAATCAATATAGGCTTTGAAAAGCTTTTGACGAAAAACATCTTTAAAATTCATAAAATCTCCTATAAGACAAAGAGACTGTCACTTGGACAGTCTCTGAATCATCATCTTACCATTAAACGGCACGTGTAACCTTACCTGAACGCAAGCAACGTGTGCAAGCATATACCTTGCGCGGAGAACCGTTAACGATTGCCTTAACACGCTTAACGTTCGGCTTCCATGTTCTGTTTGAACGTCTGTGTGAGTGGGAAACCTTGATACCGAAAGCAACATCTTTACCGCAGAATTCGCATTTTGCCATTTGTCGGCACCTCCTTTAATTACGAATACTAAACAACATTTCATATACTAACAGATTTATGCGAAAAAATCAAGACCTTTTTGAAATAAATTTTCATTAACAGGTGAAAAACTGCAAAATCCGTCTTTATACTATAAATTTCTTCATCAAATCGGGGCCGAAATCAATATAGTTGCCTGTTGCTTTAGCTGATTCCTCGTTAATTGACTCAACGCCGCTTTCCTTTTCCTCGGATTTATGATAGATCATGTAGGGAACAGGGTCGCTTGCATGAGTTTTGGTAACGATCGGAGTCGGGTGGTCGGGAAGAATCATGATCTTGTAATCCTCGCCGATTTCCTCGAGGCCTTTTATAATAATCGGAAGAACACGGGAGTCAATCATTTCAATCGACTTAACCTTATTCTCCGGTTCACCTCTGTGACCGCACTCGTCAGGAGCTTCAAAATGAACATAAGCAAAATCAACTCCGTTTTTGAGCTCCTCAACGGCAGCGTTTGCCTTTCCCTCAAAATTCGTGTCAATGTAGCCGGTTGCACCCTCAACCTCGGGCGTATTCATGCCCGCCGAAATTCCGATACCTTTAAGAAGGTCAACGGCGGAAATAACCGTGCCTTTCTTATGATAAAGATCCTCAAACTTTGGGAGAATCGGCTTTTTACCCTCGCCCCAAAGCCATATCGAATTTGCCGGACGCTTGCCCTCGGCAATTCTTTTTTTGTTAACGGGATGATCCTTGAGCAAATCATAGCTTTCTTTCATCATTGCAACAAGCGGCTTTGCATTCTCCGATGTTGAAAGATACGGACCTACAACTCTGTCAGAAATATCATGCGGCGGAGTCATATTGCCGAGATCGACCGTACCGCCGTGATGAATGAGGCAGTGACGATAGCTTACACCGTGGTAAAAATCAAATTCACCGCCGCCGAAATGCTCTTGAACCGTTTTGATAATCTCGGCTGCTTCGGCACTCGAAATATCGCCTGCCGAGTAGTCAACCATCGTCTTATCTTCATAATTCGGCTCGTCGGAAAGCGTTACAACATTGCATCTGAGTGCAATATCGTCATCCGCCATTTTAACGCCAATGCTGACAGCCTCAAGAGGAGAACGTCCCGTGTAATATTTTTTCGGATCATATCCCATAACGCTGAGGTTTGCAACGTCGCTGCCCGGCTTGAGACCCTCGGCAACCGTTCTGACAAGTCCGACCTCGCCACGCTGAGCGAGACGGTCAAAATTCGGCTTGTTTGCAACCATCATCGGTGTCTTGCCATCGAGAGCGGGGACGGGATAATCCGCCATTCCGTCATATAATACAACAACATATTTCATATTTAGCACCTGCCTTGTGAGTATATTTTATAAACAATTCTGTAAACTCAATTTTCCTGAGCCTCCCCTTGGTTGAATCAAGGGGAGGTGTCGCATGAGCGACGGAGGGGATAAAGAATAACTTGATATGCTTTTATTCCTTATCCCTTCCACCGCAAGCGGTCCCCCGTCTCACTGCGGTTCGGTCACGCCACGGCTCTGACAGTCCACCGGACTGTCATTCACTACCGTGTCGACACTTCGCTACCCTTACCATAAGGGGAGGCTAATAGGTTTATTCCTGAAACAATATTTTTTCAAAGAAAAATCCTCAAAACATCTACCTAATTATTCCTCAACAACCTTGCAGACATCGACCCAGCCGCTGAAGCCCTGAGCATATTCTTCAAGCTCGTTAGGGGTAAGCTCAACCGCACTGTTTGAACTTCCTACGGCAGGAAAAACAGTATCAAATCTTTTCAGAGATTCATCAAGATACGTTTTAACGCCCTCGTTAATTCCGAACGGGCAAACACCGCCGATTTTGTGGCCTATCATGCTTTCGACTTCATCGGGTGTAAGCATTTTGGCCTTTGTCAAAAAGGTTGCTTTATATTTTTTGTTATCAATCTTGGCGTCGCCGGCAGCAATAACAAGTATCGCTTCGTCGCCGACCTTGAACGAGAGACTTTTTGCAATTCGCTGACCATTAACGCCGAGTGCCTGCGCTGCAAGTTCAACCGTTGCACTTGATACGTCAAACTCTCTCACTCTGTCCTCAATGCCGAATCGGCTGAGGTACGCCTTGCCTTTTTCTATGGACATAATCAGAAAATCTCCTTGGATTCAATCTGCTTTGCAGCCATTTCAACGAATTCGTCAACGCCCATTGCACCGATATCTCCCTCGCCACGTTTACGAACCGAAACGCAGTTGCCCTCAATATCCTTATCACCCATGAGGAGCATATACGGAATCTTCTGAAGCTGAGCTTCACGAATCTTGTAGCCTGTCTTTTCGCTTCTTGTATCAACTTCGCAGCGAATGCCCTTGGCTTCGAGCTTCTTTGCAATTTCAAACGCATAATCATGATGACGGTCAGCGATTGGGAGAAGCTTAACCTGAACCGGAGCAAGCCAAATCGGGAATGCACCTGCAAAATGCTCAGTGATAACACCGATAAAACGCTCGATTGAACCGAATACAACACGGTGGATCATGACGGGAGTATGCTTCTCTCCGTCTGAGCCTGTGTATTCAAGATTGAATCTGTCCGGGAGCTGATAGTCAAGCTGAATAGTACCGCACTGCCATGTTCTTCCGAGGCTGTCCTTGATGTGGAAGTCAAGCTTCGGGCCGTAGAAAGCACCGTCGCCCTCGTTGATTGTATAAGTCTTGCCGACGCTTGTAATTGCGTCTGCGAGTGCCTTTGTTGCAATCTCCCAATCCTCTTCCGAACCGATATGATCCTCGGGCATTGTTGAAAGCTCGATTTCATACGGAAGACCGAAAAGGGTGTAAACCTCGTCAAAGAGCTGTGCGATTCTGACAACCTCGTCACGAATCTGTTCGGGAGCAAGGAGAATATGAGCGTCGTCCTGAGTGAAGCAGCGAACACGGAAAAGTCCGTGGAGTGCGCCCGAAAGCTCGTTTCTGTGAACCTTGCCAAGCTCGCCGTAGCGGAGCGGCATTTCCTTATATGAATGAGGCTCAAGCTCGTAAACAAGGATACTGCCGGGGCAGTTCATCGGCTTGATTGCGAAATCCTCGCCGTCAATAACCGTTGTGTACATATCGTCATGATAGTGATCCCAGTGACCCGAGGTCTCCCAAAGCGAACGGCGCATGATCTGCGGAGTTGAAATCTCATAGTAGCCCCACTTCTTATGAACGTCACGCCAGTAATTGATAAGAGTATTGCGAAGAACCATGCCCTTCGGGAGGAAGAACGGCATTCCCGGAGCTTCATCTCTGAGAGCGAAAAGTCCAAGCTCTCTGCCGAGCTTTCTGTGGTCACGCTTCTTTGCTTCCTCAATAGCCTCAAGGTAAGCGTCGAGGTCAGCCTGCTTTGTGAAAGCGGTTGCATAGATACGCTGGAGCATCTTGTTCTTCTCGCTTCCACGCCAGTAAGCACCTGTTGCCGAGGTCAGCTTGAACGCCTTGATTCTGCCCGTATCGGGAATATGCGGACCTGCGCAAAGCTCCGTAAACTCGCCCTGCTTATAGAAGCTGATGTTCTCGCCCTTGTCGGCGTGCTCCTTAACAAGCTCAACCTTGTAGATTTCGCCCTTATCCTCATAATATTTGATAGCCTCGTCCGGAGTCATCTCAAATCTTTCAAGCGGAAGCTTCTCTTTGACGATTTTTTTCATCTCGGCTTCAATCTTTTCGAGATCCTCGGGAAGGAACGGCTTTTCAACGTCAAAGTCATAGTAGAAGCCGTTTGCGATTGACGGACCGATAGCGAGCTTTGCTTCGGGATAAAGTCTTTTAACTGCCTGAGCAAGGATATGCGAAGCAGTATGGCGGAAGGTTCTCTTTGCCTCCTCATCGTCATCAAAGCTGAGGAACTCAAGCTCGCAGTCGCCCGTGATCGGGGTTCTGAGATCCTGATACTCGCCGTTGATCTTGCAGATACAAACAGCCTTGTAAAGACCCATGCCAATGCTCTTAGCAATGTCCATAGCGGTTGTGCCGTTTTCGTACTCCTTAACGACGCCGCCTTTCAATGTTACGTTTGCCATTTTATAATCATTCCTTTCATGTTTTAGGGTTTATGATACATAATACATTTTAAAATGCAGCCCGAAAGTTTTTCGGTAACTTATTTGTTCTCAGCCTCCCCTTGGTTGAATCAAGGGGAGGTGTCGCATGAGCGACGGAGGGGATAAAGAATAACTTGATATGCTTTTATTCCTTATCCCTTCCACCGCAAGCGGTCCCCCGTCTCACTGCGGTTCGGTCACGCCACGGCTCTGACAGTCCACCGGACTGTCATTCACTACCGTGTCGACACTTCGCTACCCTTACCGTAAGGGGAGGCTGAAAAATTCTCATAAATTCATAGTCAACTCAAAAAATGTTTAAGCCGAAATTTCCTAATAAAAACAAAAAAGCTCCATCCCAAAACAGGGATGAAGCATAGCTCCACGGTTCCACCCGTATTGCAGTCAAGGACTGCCACTCGAATGCCTTAACGCGGCGAACGGCGAACCTTATTTCGGAACGCACTCCGCAGTGGTAGCCGATTCAAAATACCGATGTGCTCGCACCAAATGCACATCTCTCTGAGGATATTCCAACGAAGCAGCCTTCTGCATCAACGTTTTTAATATTGTCTACATTTTATAACGTTTTATTTTTATTGTCAAGTGGGAAATCAAGGATTTACAACAAAAATTCCGCAAACACATTTATTTCTGTGTCTGCGGACTATTTCGCAAGCTCAATTCCCGTATTCAACAGGTTCCTTATCAGCATTTCTTTTTCGGGCGGAACATTATCGAGGGCATTGATTACCGAATACCAACGATTGCAATCGGCTTCGCCCTTTACCATATAATCTATGCTTACACCGAGAATGTCGCTGAGCTTAATCAGATTTTCAATGGATAGACCCGCGATTCCTCTTTCAACCTCGCTGAAATGCTTGACAGAAATATTCAGCTCCTCAGCAATTTTTTCCTGAGTAAGCTTAACCGCCTTACGCTGTTTTTTAATTCTTTGTCCCATTCCCTGCTTGTAATCGTTCATATCATCACCCAACCTGTTATGTTTATTTTACCATAACTATTTAATTCCAAAAACAAGGTAGAATGTGTTGACAAAGTAAACCTTTAATGTTAATATTGTAATATCGTTTTAAGAAAATGCTTATATTTCGGCTTGCTTGCGGCCGAGCAGATAGTCCACACTCACGTCGTAGAAATCGGCAAGCTTAATGAGCGTTGAAGCGGTCAGCTCAATTACGCCCGTTTCATATTGTGAATATGTGTTTTGCGAAACATTCAGCATTGCGGCAAGGTCTTTTTGCTTGAGGTCTCTGTCCTCTCTCAAATTCCGTATGTTCTCATAAATCATAATATCACCTCAAGCAATATTATGTAATATCTTTTAAACAGATATTGACAATTATCTGTAATACAGATATAATTATTTTTTGGAACAGGAAAAGATATAAATTTACTTTTCTGTTCTTTTTGAAAGGGAAAGTTTTTATATTATTTTTTAGGGAAGAGGTGAATTTGTTTATTATTCTCGCATCAGGTCAATTAAAACATTTTAAGGAGGAAATTTCGTAATGAAAAAATTTGTGTCAATTTTATTAGTAATGCTCTTGCTGATTTCATCTGTTCCGATGATGGCGAGTGCAGCAACCGTAAACGAAAGCGAAGACAATAACAGTTATGCAAAAGCAAACACGTTAGCCATTGGGAATACCATTAGAGGAAAAATGAACAACAGTTCAGATGAAGACTACTATAAAATAACGACATCATCAACAGGAAAGTTATATATTTCTTTTGATCATGATTATGTTGAAGACGGTACGAGTTGGATTATAAAAATCTATCAATATACCAATAATTCATATACTGAACTCAGCAGTGCCGAAATCGGCGCTAAGGAAAGTGGAAATTATGCTTTGCCGTTTGTCGGCACTATTGCAAACGGCACATACTATGTTCATATATATTGCGGATACCATGCACCAATCGGTACTGAGTATCGTTTATCTTCTAACTTCACGTCGACCTCTTTAGCGGAGAAAGAGCTAAACAATTCCTATTCTTCCGCAACATCAATCAATTTAGGCAGTACTTATTCAGCCACTATAAACAACTATGAAGACCAAGATTTTTATAAAATCGTTGCTTCTTCTACCGGAAAACTTTATCTTTCTTTTGATCACGACTATGTTGACAATGGTACAAGTTGGATTATAAAAATCTATCAATACGCTAATAATTCATACACTGAACTCAGCAGTGCCGAAATCGGTGCTAGAGACAGTGGAAATTACGCTCTGCCGTTTGTTGGAACTATTTCAAATGGTACATATTACGTTCGCATAGCCGGCGGATATCACTCACCAATCGGTACTGAGTATCGTCTATCTTCTAACTTCACTTCGACTGCTTTAGCAGAGAAAGAACTAAATGATTCTTATTCATCTGCCACACCCATCAATTTGGGCAGTACTTATTCGGCTACTATAAATAACTACGAAGACCAAGATTTTTATAAAGTCGTTGCTTCTTCTGCCGGAAAGCTTTATCTTTCTTTTGATCACGACTATGTTGATAATGGTACAAGCTGGATTATAAAGATCTATCAATATGCCAATAATTCATACACCGAACTCAGCAGTGCTGAAATCGGTGCTAAAGAAAGCGGAAATTACTCTTTACCGTTTGTTGGAACTATTGCAAACGGTACATATTACGTTCGCATAGCTGGCGGATACCACGCACCAATCGGTACTGAGTATAGTTTATCTTCAAGCTTTATTTCGACCTCTTTAGCGGAGAAAGAACTGAACAATTCCTATTCTTCCGCAACATCAATCAATTTGGGCAGTACTTATTCAGCCACTATAAATAACTACGAAGACCAAGATTTTTATAAAATCGTTTCTTCTTCTGCCGGAAAACTTTATCTTTCTTTTGATCACGACTATGTTGACAATGGTACAAGCTGGATTATAAAAATCTATCAATATACCAATAATTCATATATTGAACTCAGCAGTGCTGAAATCGGCGCTAGAGACAGCGGAAGTTATGTTTTACCATTTGTAGGCACCGTTGCAAACGGTACATATTACATTCGCATAGCTGGTGGATATTATGCACCAATCGGAACCGAGTATAGACTTTTATCCACATTTACTTCAACAAACTTTGCTGAACAAGAACTAAATAATACTTATCAAACCGCAAATGTAATTGCTCTTAACAATGAGTACATAGGAACAATGAACAACGGAGATGATCAGGATTTCTACAAATTTACAGCTTCTACAGCAGTAAGCATTCCTATTACTTTTAATCATAAATATAAAGACCAAGACGGTTATTGGAAAATCAATGTATACAGTTATCAAAACAATGAATACAAAGAAATTGCGAGTAAAACAATATATATTAATAATAGCGTTGAATCAGATCTTGTATACACAATTTCAGCTGTCAAAAATGTTACATACTTTGTTAAAGTAACAAACGGTTATTACAACGCAACCGGCAATGAATATACAATTCTCCTCGGTCAAAAATCCGCTCCAACGACCTACACAGTCACCTATAATGCCAACGGCGGAAGTGTTTCTCCGTCAAGTGCCAAAGTAACGGCAGGCGGTTCGGTAACGCTGCCGACACCGACAAAAACCGGTTACACCTGTCTTGGCTGGTCAACAAGCAGTTCGGCTACAACTGCAAGTTATTCGTGTGGCACATCATATAAACCGACTCAAAATATAACTCTTTACGCTGTTTGGAAGAAAAACGCTCCGACAATGTGTACTCTCACCTATAATGCCAATGGAGGAAGTGTCTCGCCGTCAAGCGCAACATTTGAAATGGGCAAAACGGTAACGCTGCCGACACCGACAAGAAGCGGATACACCTGTCTCGGCTGGTCGACAAACAAATCGGCAACTTCGGCAGAATATGAGTGCGGAAAATCGTATACTATTCTCGGCAGTGCAACTCTTTACGCAGTATGGCAGAAAAATTCCACGGATAAAGCACAGGTTTACGGAGTAACTCTTCAAGACAGCATTTCCGTTGATTACAAAGGTACTGCAAAAATTATACCCACAATCGACAAGGATCGCAATGCGAAATATTCTGTAAAATGGGAAAGCTCAAACAGCTCTGTTGTCAGCGTTGATAATGACGGAAACATACACGGACTTAAAAAGGGCAGTGCAAAAGTTACTTGCACCGTTACCGATTCATATGGAAATACGTATTCCGATTCCTGCAATGTTAACGTCAAATATTCCGGTGTTCAATGGGTTATTATCATCGTTCTCTTTGGTTGGATTTGGTACATCTAAATAATATTTCGGCCGCTCCGATTGGGGCGGTCGTTTTTCGTCTTAAAACATCAGAGGAACTCCGAGGTTTGAAAACGAACATTTCGTAGGGGTCGATGCCCATATCGACCCAGGGTCAGAAGAAAACTTAGACGGTATCAGTAGAGGAGAGATCTTTTGACCCAAAGAAATAATACTAACCGTTCAAAGTGAAATTAGATCACTGTACAAGTTTCAAATGTAAAGTGAAACTAATTCACTTAATTAAAAACGAGCAAAAACAGTGAACGTCCCTTTAGGAGAGCTGTCAATGAAACCGACTAAGGGGATTTGTAAAAACTTTATAAAGCTTCATTGCAGGTATGACTTCTAATTCTGTGAATAAACCACACCAAAAATCTCCCCGACTACGGATGTAATCGGGGGAGACAGTTATATATTTTTTATTTTTCAGCGGCGGTTTCGATTGCTTTGCGAATTTCGTCCGCACCCTCGCCGTTGGAGGCCGAGAACGGAATGATTTTCACATCGCCGAACTCCGCAAGCTCCGTGTGGATATCCTCCATACGCTTGGTACGCTCGGTCTTGTTGAGCTTGTCGCTCTTTGTCATAACGACGATGAAATCATAGCCTGCCGACTGCATGAAACGCATCATATCAAGGTCGTCCTTTGTCACCGGATGACGCATATCCGTCAGCTGAACGACAAGGCGAATGTTTCTGTCGGAGGTGAAGTAGCCCTCCATGAGGTCAGCCCAACGCTTTTTCTCGTTGAAATTGACCTTTGCATAGCCGTAGCCGGGCAGGTCAACCAGCTTTATTCCGTCGCAGTCGAAGAAATTGACCGTGACCGTCTTGCCCGGAACGGAGCTGACTCTCGCAAGATTCTTCCTGTTAAGAATCTTATTGAGCATGGACGATTTGCCGACATTTGAACGTCCCGCAAACGCAATCTCGATATGCTCGCTTGCAGGGAGCTGCTGAGCTGTGCCGTATGAAGCCTCATATTTTACTTTGTCAAATCTCATTTGTTTATCCTCAGATTCGCATTGCCGTGTAGCCGGAATCTTTCTTCGCTACTGCGGCGATGCTTTTTCTTTCTTTTTCTTCCTTAGTGGTCACAAGTGCAATCTCAAAGACCTCGTCCAATTCGGTGACGGGAACGAATTTCAATGCCGCCCTGACCTTTTCATCAATTTCGCTGAGGTCGGGAACGTTCTTCTGCGGAATGATAACCGTCTTGATTCCCATTCTGTAAGCCGCCATTGTTTTTTCACGCAAGCCGCCGATCGGGAGAACACGTCCTCTCAACGAAATTTCACCGGTCATGGCTACAAACTGATTAACAGGGGTATTCGTGAGAGCCGAGAGCAAAGCCGTTGCCATTGTAACGCCTGCCGACGGGCCGTCCTTCGGAACCGCACCCTCGGGAACATGGATATGAATGTCCTTTTCTTTATAAAAATTATGATTAACGCCGTATTTGTCGGCCTTGCTTCGGATAAAGCTGACCGCCGCCATTGCCGATTCCTTCATAACGTCGCCGAGTGAGCCTGTCAGCTCAACCTTGCCCGTTCCGTCGAAAACAGCTGCCTCAACCTGAAGCATTTCGCCTCCTACGCTCGTCCATGCAAGTCCGTTTACGACGCCGATTTCAGCTTCCTTATCAACCGAGAGCGGAAGATATTTTTTGGGGCCAAGCAGTTTTTCAAGGTTGGCTTCCTTAACGGTGAGCGATTTTGATTCGCCGCCGACAATCTCCGCCGCCGCCTTTCTGCAAAGTGCGGCGATTTTCTGTTCAAGCTTTCTTACGCCGGCTTCACGGGTATAGCCGTCAATCAGCGCATAAAGTGCCTTGTCGTTTATTTTGAACGTTCTGCCGTTGAGTCCGTGCAGCTTCGCTTGTTTTGGAATAAGATGCCTCTTGGCAATGTTGAATTTTTCTTCGTTAGTGTAACCGGGCAGCTCGATAATCTCCATTCTGTCAAGCAGGGGAGCAGGGATAGTTGAAGCGTCGTTCGCCGTTGTGATAAACATAACCTTGCTCAGGTCGAATTCAAGCTCAATATAGCGGTCAACAAACGTGCTGTTCTGCTCGCCGTCAAGAGCTTCAAGCAGTGCCGACGAAGGATCGCCCTTGTAGTCAGAGCCGAGCTTGTCGATTTCGTCAAGCAAAATGATAGGATTCTGCGTGCCGGCCTGCTTAACTGCATTTATAATTCTGCCCGGCATTGCACCGATATAGGTTTTTCTGTGTCCTCGGATTTCAGCCTCGTCGCTTGTGCCGCCGAGCGAAATTCTCGCAAAGCTTCTGCCCATCGCCGTTGCAATACTCTTTGCAATCGAGGTCTTACCGACACCCGGAGGGCCTACGAGGCAAAGCGTCTGACCGTAACAGCCGTCCGAAAGCGAACGCACGGCAAGAGCTTCGATAATTCTTTCCTTGACCTTGTCAAGACCGTAATGATCGCGGTCGAGCACCTTTCTCGCATGAGCAAGGTCAAGCTTGTCCGTTGAATATTTATGCCACGGAAGCTCAAGGCAGGTCTCGAGATAAACTCTGATAACCGTCGCTTCGGGTGACGTTGAGGACATTTTTTCAAGCCTTGCACATTCTTTGAGAAGCTTCTTCTCGGACTTTTCGCCAAGTCCGAGTGCAATGATTTTCTCTCTGAATTCGTCACATTCGGCCTGCGGAGAAAGTCCGTCATTCAGCTCCTCGGAAATAATCTTCATCTGCTCATGCAGATAATATTCACGCTGACCCTTGTCGATATTCTCCTGAACCTTTTGATTGATCTCGTTTTCGAGCTTCATCAGGTCGCCCTCGTTGGCAAGCAGACAACAGACCTTTTCAAGCCGCTTGAGAGGATTGAATTCGTTGAGAATTTGCTGACGTTTCTTGTATTCGAGCATGATGTTTGAACCGATATAGTCGGCCAGTTCGCCCGGATCGTTCTTTTCAAGTACGTCGAGAATTATCTCGGCCGGCATCTGCGGAACAACCTCGGCGTAATCCTCAAAATAGTCCTTTGTCTGACGAACAAGAGCGGTTGCATAGTCCTTGTCGTCGGATTTAACGCTGATTTCACGGCGAATTTTAACGTCCGTAATCAGATATGGTTCGCACTGGAGCATATCAACCATAGTTGCTCTTGAGATTCCGTCAACCGAAACGCGAACAGTGTCACTGTTCGGCAGGCGCAGGATATGACTGATTTTGGCAATAGTGCCTATTTTATAAAGCTTATCAAAGTCGGGCTCATCGTCTCTGACGTCCTTTTGGGCGACGAGAAAAATCTGCTGATCATCCGCCATAGCGGCCTTGATAGCCTGTAATGAACGGGTTCTTCCGACGTCAAAGGTTATCCCCATACCCGGGAAAACAACCAAGCCCCTGAGAGCGACGGTCGGCATGACCCTGTATTCCGATGCTTTATTCAAAAAATCAACTCCGATATTTCGTGTATATGCTGACATTATACATTAAAAAGAGAACTTTTTCAACCTAAAAACTTTACCAAAGCTGTTGAAAAATAGTGTTTTGAATGATAAAATTAGATATATTATTTTTTCGGAGCGATTTATGGAAAGACATCAGCTAATTGAACGCAGCATTATTAAAAAATACAGAAAATCAATATGGAATAATTTTGTCGGAGCGATAAAGGATTACAAACTGATTGAGCCCGATGACAAAATTGCCGTCTGCATTTCCGGCGGTAAGGATTCTATGCTCCTTGCCAAGTGTATGCAGCATTTGCAGAAATACAGCGACTTTCATTTTGATGTTGAATACATTGTCATGGATCCGGGTTACGTTGGCAACAACAGGGCAAAAATAATTGAAAATGCCGCAATTATGAATATTCCGATAAGGATTTACGATTCGCCGATTTTTGAAACGGTCTATGCCGCAGAGGGCGGTTCACCGTGTTACCTTTGCGCCCGAATGAGGAGGGGATACCTCTATAAATTTGCGCAGGATCTTGGTTGCAACAAAATTGCACTCGGTCATCATTTTGACGACGCTATCGAAACAACGCTGATGAGTATGCTCTACGGTGCGGAGATAAAAACGATGATGCCGAAGCTCAAAAGTACGAATTACGAAGGTATGGAGCTTATCCGACCGCTTTATATGGTCAGAGAGAAGGATATAATCTCATGGGCGAGATACAACGAGCTTGAATTTATCCGCTGTGCCTGCAAGGTTACCCGGGCAAACGAGGAAGCCGATAACGGCTCCAAACGCCAGGAGGTCAAAATGCTCATTAAAAAGCTCAAGGAGGAGAACGACAACGTGGATATGAACATTTTTAAGAGCGTTCACAATGTCAACCTTGCAACGATAATCGGTTACCGTGACTGCGACGGCGGCGAGCTTCATTCATTCACGGAAAGCTATGATAAGTGAGGTATGTCTATGATTTTTATTGAATATCCTAAATGCTCAACCTGCCAAAAGGCGAAGAAGTGGCTCGGCGAGCATAACATTGATTATGTTGACAGACATATTAAAGAGGAAAATCCAACCGCCGATGAGCTTAAGGCGTGGGTCAAGGCAAGCGGTATTGAGATTAAAAAGCTGTTTAACACAAGCGGCATGCTCTACAAGTCGCTGAATCTTAAAGAGAAGCTTCCGACCATGACCGACGAGGAGAAAATTGACCTGCTCGCAACGGACGGAATGCTGGTAAAAAGACCGCTTATCATTGACGGCAACACCGTCCTGATCGGCTTCCGTGAGGCAGAATGGAAGAAACATTTTGATATCGAGTGAAAATTTTGAAAAAACACTTGATTTTCACTTTACGTTCGGGTATAATATTAAAGCTATGTAGGAGCACGATTTCTAATCGTGTAACATCAATTAAATAGTGAAAATGAATTTGGAGAGTTGTCCGAGCTGGCCGAAGGAGCACGATTGGAAATCGTGTAACAGGTCAAAGCCTGTTCGAGGGTTCGAATCCCTTGCTCTCCGCCAAAACGAAAAGCAGGTCGCAAGGCCTGCTTTTTGCATTGGCAAAACAAAAAGAGGGATTCGAACAAGGAGGGAGCAGACTTGTCTGCGGAAGAAAACAGTCCGGTGGACTGTTTTTAGCCGCGAAGTGTGAGGCGGGTACTGCTG
>ERZ1026780.1479-NODE-1479-length-15323-cov-3.411907_pt1 | contig 15323 bp, 10 predicted proteins | sample MGYA00380126_ERZ1026780 | MGnify/ENA primary metagenome ERZ1026780 (study PRJEB33269, sample SAMEA4719762) | human gut metagenome | biome: human-associated habitat; feature: organic feature; material: feces | place: Cameroon | collected 2013-10 ... | reverse complement strand
AATATATAGTATACAAAAACTGCAAAAAAATGACTTCTAATTTTCCATCTGAACAATGAAAACTGATAGGAATAGTCAAAAAAGTGCATAGCTAATAACAAAACAATTGATTTGAAAGCACTTCCACCAAAGGTAAACTTTATATGATGAAGGAGATAGCATACATGGCAGAACCTATATTTAAGGCTTCGCATATTGTGAAGCAGTTCGGACCGACGATTGCACTTAACGATGTCTCTATTGAAATCTATCCTGGAGAGATCCGCGGCTTTATCGGTGAGAATGGTTCCGGAAAATCCACGATGTCTGCAATCAGGACTGGTATTTACCAGGCAACGAGCGGACAGAGGGAATATCACGGAAAACCTTGGAAGCCAAAGTCGATGATTGAGGCTCTTCAAGAAGGAATCGGCATTATTGTCCAGGAAAACGGAACAATTGCCGAAGTTTCAGTTGCTGAGAACATCTTTTTGGGAGAGCTGAAGAACTTCTCAGGAAAGCATTATTTCGAAGATGAGAAGGTTGAGAATTTCTCTCCTGCTTTTTCTGTTTCTCTTAATGAATTTGATGCTTTAGCTAAGGATCTTGTTTCTAAGAGCCTTGCTGCTTTGGATTCTGGAAATAAAGCAGAATACAAGAAAGCAGTCCAGGAGGCAAAGAAGGGGGCCCTTCATGCTTCTTATGTTTCTCTTGCTCAGCAGCAGAAGGAAGAAGCTAAGGACAAGCACGAGAGCATTGCCAAAGAGTTCAATAGTGCTTCTGAATCTTTATTTAACACTTATGTTGAGAAGGAAAAGGAAATTGATGCAAAGTACGACAAGAACGAAGAGAATCTCGATGCTGAACTCTGCAAACGTCGTCGTGAACACGAACATCATCTGAATGAAAAAGGCTATGAGAGACAGATTAATAATCTGAAAAAGACCACCTATATCCGCAAAACTTGGATTAAGAGCGATGAGGTTTCTCTCAAGAATCACTATCTCAATGCAGTTAATGAAATCGTCAATCCGAAACATAAAGAAAACAAAGTCCGTAGTTTCTTCCTTAACGCAATCTTCGGATTATTCGTTAATGGAAAGAAACTTCGTAAGCATGCAAAACTTGCTCTCTCCAATATCGGTGTCAATGATATCAATCCAGGAAGGATTACCGCTGCTTATGATAGGCAGCAACGTAAACTGATTGAAATCGCTAAGTGTCTCAACAAGAATCCGGAAATCTTCATCGTTGATGAAACCACAACCGCTCTTAGCGAGACTGGACGTATCCTTCTTTATAAGAAGAGGGAAGAGCTGAAGAGCCAAGGAAAATCTGTTCTCTTTATCTCCCACGATTTGGATGAACTCAGGGAAAAATGCGATACCCTTACCGTTCTCCGTGATGGAAACATCGTTGCCAATCTTACCAAGAGCAAGAACGAATTTGACCCTGATGCCATTAAGAAGTATAGGATCGGACGTGAGCTCAAAGGTGATTACTACCGTTCTGATTATGATGGCACTTTATCTGACCAGGTTGTTCTCAAGATGGTCGATGGTATCGAAGGCAACCAGCTCCGCCACGTCAATCTTGAACTTCACAAAGGTGAAATTCTGGGCATCGGCGGCCTCTCAGAATGCGGAAGGCATACTCTTGGAAAAGCTCTCTTTGGAAATATCAAGAGGGAAGGCGGCTATGTCTATGTCGGTGAGAACTTAGATAAGCTTGTGAAGAGCGAATCCTTTGCAAGGAAAGAAAAAATCGGTTACCTTTCTAAGAACCGTGATACGGAAGCGTTAGCACTGAAATCTTCTATATTCGACAACATTGCAATTGCTTCTATCAATAATATTGCAAAAGCCAATCTGCTTGTCTTCAAACGAGATGAAAAGAAGCTTGTCCATGAACAGGCAAAAGCACTTCAGATTAAGTGCAACTCTACGGAACAGCTTGTTTCTACCCTCTCTGGCGGAAACAAGCAGAAGGTTTCCTTAGCAAAGTGGATTGCTAACGATTCTGAAATCCTTATCCTTGACTGCCCGACCCGTGGTGTCGATATCGGTGTCAAGCAATTCATCTATCAGCTCTTATATAAGAGGAAGAAGGAAGGCAAGTCGATTATCAGGATTTCCGAAGAGCTCCCTGAGCTTATCGGAAGGGCTGATCGTATCCTAATCAGGAAAGACGGACAGATTACAAAAGAATTTGATCGTAGCAACACCCTGACTCAGGAACAGATTGTCCAATACAGGATCTAAGGAGGCGGAAAATGTCAATCGAAATCACATTACAAGCCGGCGAAAAAGAAGCTCCCTTTGTCTACTTCGAACAGACCATCCTTGATCAGGCTAAGGCTGTTGATGCTTCGGATAAGAATGCTGTTGAAAGCTTTAAAAAAGAGCTGATTGGAATTCGGAAAGCAAAAGATCAGCAATTAAAGACGGCTATCAAAACTGACCTTATTCATCTCAAGGAAAAACAAACTGCATTACTTGCTTCTTTTATATCCGAAAGAGATGAGGCATTAGCAAAGGCAGCGGATGACTTTGCTAAGATCAGCAACCCCACCAAGAAGGATAAACAAGACTATTCCGATATCGCAAAAGGTATTGAAATCTCCGCAAAACGCTCTGCTTCTAAGGCAAAGAGCGAATACGTGAAAAACATCCAGCTGATTAAGAGGAAACGGAGAGAGCTCTATGCTGAGTATCTTCGGGTCCTCGCTATCAGGGGCGTTAAGGAAAGCGGTGCAGACCGTCTCAACGAACGTTATCTTGAAGCCTACGGAAGGTTCAATCTGAAAGCAAGCCTTTCTAATAAAAAGTTCTGGATTGATAAGGTTCCGCTCTTCATGCTTATCATCATCATTGCTGCCTACTACATCGGAAAGACGATTACTGGATATTCTGGAAGCCTTGGCGATGTTATCAACAATGGTATCTTCGTTGCTGTTGTCGCTACCGGTGCTGTCTTCATTTATTCACAGGGCGGCTTCGATATGTCCTTAGGAAACGCATCCCTTAGGTGCGCCGTCATCGCTGCCATTCTCTATAACGCAACAAGTAACAGGGTCGTTTCGTTGCTTGTCGCTATTGTCTTAGGTGCTGCTCTTGGTATTGTTAACGCAATCTTAGCTACTAGGCTCAACCTTCCGGTTATGGTTATGACCTTAACTAGGAGGAACATCTTAGCTGCTATCTCCGATGCCATCTTTGAAAGCTATGGCGGTCTTATCACTGTCAACCCTGGAAGGTTCACGAACGCTTGGGTCTATGCTTCCTTCCTTGTTATCTTCTTTATTCTTTGCTGGTTCATCTTCAATTACACTAAAGTCGGCCGTCGGGCCAAATTCATTGGCTCTAACAAGAAAGCTGCGAAGTTCAATGGTATCAACTTAAGGAAATCCGGTAGGATCTCCTTCGCACTGTCTGGCATTGGACTTGGTATCTGCGGTTTCCTCTTCGCCTGCTCTAAGACTGGCAACCAATTTGGCGCTTCGACTGTCTTAAGCCAGGTCAGTCTCAATGTCATCATTGCTATCGTCTTCGGCGGAAGGACAACTAGCGGCGGACCGAAGTCAAAAGTCAGCTGTGCAATCATCGGTGCTTTCTTCTCCGTTTTCCTTGATGAATTCTTTGCTGCCATCTCTACACCTACTTTCCAAGTCGGTGACTACTGCTACAGGTTCAAGGGTCTTATCTTCTTAATTGTCTCTCTTGCCAACAGGTGGGATACCCGTGGAAAGATGCTCGCTTCTGGAGGAAGTATCCAATAATGAAATATACAAAGCCAGTTCAATATTCCTCTTCTCCGTTCTTTGCAAACCAGAAACTCAAAAGGACAGGCAAGAAACTCTTCTGGTCCTTGTTCTGCCCCGTTGTCAGGATTCTGATTGCTGTTCTGTTATCGAATCTTAGTGACACCGGATTATTCTTCATCGGTTCCAAGATGGATAACGTCTCGAACAGGAGGATCAGGCTTAAGACGATTACAAGGACACTGATTGCTGCCCTTGCTCTTAACACAAACCTCAACTCCGGACGTATGGACTTCTCTCTTGGTGCTACCGGCATTCTAGCTTGCCTCTTCGCTTCCCTCATTGTCCAGGTAGATACCATCAATCATATCTTCCTCTTCCTTCTTCTCTCCATTCTCTTTGGCAGGATCTTAGGCTTCATCCATTCCTTAGTTCTTATCTTTACGAAATTATCTCCAATCGTTGTTTCCTTAGGCAGGTGCTTAATCTATGAAGGTATCGCTAAGGTTGTCGCAAATGCTACTGGTTCTACCGGTACTGTCAACTTAGCTTCCGGTTCCTACACTGCTAGCTTCTTCCAGGAACCAATCATCCTGATTCCTCTTCTTGTCATTGTCTGCTTAATTAGGGCTGCTGCTCTCTGTTACACCCGTTATGGTTATAACAAGCTTGCTCTTGTCTACAATCAGAAAGTCTGTGTTGAGACTGGTATCAATGAAATCAGTCACTGCATCATTTCCTTCATCATTGCCGGTGCTCTCATCGCTGTCTACCAGGTCAGGAGCTCCTGCGGTACGGCAACCATTACGATTAACATCAACTTAGGTTCTTCTGGAACAGTCTTCAAGAACTTCTTACCAATCTTCATCGGCGGTATTCTCGCTAAGTACTCGAATCAGATTGTCGGTCTGCTTCTTGGCGTTGTCGGAACCACTCTTCTTTACACCTATGGATTCGATAATGCGACTGTCATTGGATTCACTTCTACTGTTTCTTCTCTTCTTAATGGTTTCTCTGTCTTCGCTGTCCTTGTTTACAGGGTCGACAAGAACCGCTTCCTCAACTGGATTAAGAGGAAGAAATACGTCTTCGAGGAGAAACGTCTTAATCCACAAAAGAAAGGAGAAAATGCCTAATGAAGAAAATCAAGGCTTTAATTCCTATCCTTGGCTTAAGCCTCCTTACTTCCTGCTCTTTGGAAGATAGGATGATCTTCGGCGGAAACAAAAATTCTGTTTCTCAGAATCAACCGACCAGCAAAGATCCTAACGATAGCAGCTCTACTTCCGATATTCCTAGCTCTGATGCAGACTTAGAAACCTTCGACGACTGCAAAAACTCTATCTTTTTCGCCCTCTACAACTATTACGGATTCGATGGCCAGCATTTCACCAACAAATGGCTTGGCAGGAACGATGCCCTTGCTGCCCATGGCTACAAAGTCACTGGTTATGAAGGTCAGAAGGATGCCCGTAAGTTCAAAATCGAACGTCAGGCAAATTCAGACCTTCCGGAAGATGCAAAAATAGTCAGGGTCAACAATCAGAACTGGGATACGACAATTCAATACGCTAAGCCGTTTGCTAAGTATCATCCAAGGGCAGTCATTTCCACCTGTAATGGTGTCGAAATGGCATCTTCTAACATCAAATCCGTTCAGTTCAAAGTCTCTAATGCTACGATGGGCGGCTTCTCTCCTACTTATCGTTCTGCCTTCGTTGATGGCTCCCTCCGTTATCTTGTCGCAAAGTACACGGCTCACATCCTTCCTATTGTCGCTGCTTCCGTTAATGCTCTGGATAATGGCAAAGCAAGGAAGAACGCAGATGGAACTGCTCTGCGTTTATCTATCTCCCAGTGGGCCATCCAGACCTTAGAAGAATACGACCGCAGGAATGCAGTCGACTCTGTCTCGGAGGACCATCCGACTGTCCGTAAAATCAATGTCGATAAATACTTCGACAAAACAAATCCGGACTATGGACCTGAGAAATTATCTGAGTTTGTTTCTTCCTCCACAAAGGAAAACATTGAGGCTCTCTATGCTGAGAACGAAAGCAATGGTGATGCGGATAAAGCTGCTTTCCGTGCAGGAAAGAAGTACAAATGCGGCATCATTGCTCCTTCTAGCGTCAATGACCAGGTACAGCTCTACATTGATTTCATCCAAGGTTATTTAGCTAAGGCCTATAACTTCGAAGTCCTTCCGGTCGGTTCTGTTACATCCAGCAACACCCAGAAATCGGTAGCAACCCAGCTTTGCAACCAAGGCGCTAACTTCATTATCTCAGTACAGGATGATACGGAGCGAAATGCAGCTGCTCAGGTCTGTAATGAAAAAGGTGTCTACTTCGCTATTGCAGGCTCCTGCCAGAACGCTCTCGATTACGCGGTAATCAAGAATCTTCCTTACTATGTTGGTTCCATTGGAACCTCTCCGGAAGAAGAACGCCGTTCTGCAAAAGAGAGGACAGAATACTATCTCCAGTGCAGGATCAAGCGTGCTCAGAGCCAAGATGCCTTATACGAATACGAGAAGGAAGTCAAAGGACTGAATAAGACAAAAGAAGAGTCCCTTAGCTTCTACGTTCCATTCGATAAAGAAAGAGATATCTAGCATGGCTTCCTTCACCTTTGAATTCTACCCGAAATCACTGGCAAGACGTACTCAGTTCGATCTTGTCGTTCCTTCTCTCAATCTTCATGGTTCCTTAAACAATAAGGATGATAGGTACTATGAGAACTCTACAGAAACCTATCCTCTGATTCTCTGCTTATGCGGCTTCGGAGATAACGAGAAAGCCTTCCAACAGAACTCTTCTCTTATCTCTCTCTGCGAAGAAAACAAAGTCGCAGCATGCTTCATTAACGGCGAGAATAAATGGTATCTCAACCTTGGACAGATTGACAATTACTACGATTTGATTGAAAAATACATCCTTGACTTCTTATACGGAAATTTCCGTTTCCTCTCCCGTAAAAAACCACTCATTATCATGGGTGTTTCAATGGGCGGATATGGTGCTCTCTACCACTATCTCAAGAATGTCGACAAGTATGCTGCTTGTGTTGCCTTATCCCCAGCTACGAAACCAGACTTCCTTGATGAAAGCAAGTTCGGAACCCTTCGTTCCCTCTGCTTAGCAAGCAAAGAAAAGAAAAAGAACGTCTATCTCTCCGTCGGAAAGAATGACTTCATCATCGGGGCTTCTAAAGACTTTGATCAGTTCCTTATCGATAATGAAATCGGATTCTCGTATCGCTATTTAGAGAACAAAGACCATTCCTGGAAGACCTGGAGAGAAGAAATCTACAATGTCTTCGATTATCTGTCTGAAAATGGATTCATCGGCAAAAAGCCGAAATCAAAATAAAAAAAGGAGAAAAAATATGAAATCCAAGAAGTTAACATTAGTTGCTTCCCTGCTCTCTCTTGCTGCATTAGCTGGTTGCGGAAAAACCTCGGAGCCAAGTGCAAAGCCGACCGAACCTGCAAAACCAAGTGAATCTGCCAAGCCGACAGAAGAACCTGAAGAAGTCGAAATCCAGAAAGATGCTGCAGATAAAATTATCTCAGCCTACAACCCGTCTTTAACTGGCAAGTTCTCTTTCAGCTACACCGCTAATTACAAAGTCGATGTCGATTCTCATGGTGGAACCGGCAAGCTTGACAGCTTCAAGCATGAGATTGAAGACACTACTACCGGTGATATCGATCTTACCAGCGGAAATGTCTATCTCAAGATCTCCAAGACTTCCAAAGACAAGCGTCTTAGCCAGGAAGCTTCTAAGACAGAAGCCTTAGTCTACAAGGATGGAGATACCTATAAGTATGTCACCACGACTAGGGAAAACCCGGTTGCATTAGCTAGCGAAGAAGCAGCCATCAACAAGATCTCGGATCTTGTCTACTCTATTTCCTATAACTTAGCCGGCTATATCACCATGGATACCTTCAAATACGAAGGCGATAATAATTATCAGTGGCGTGAGTTCGGACTTTCTTCCACGGCAGTTGCTGCTGAGGACTGCAATGATCCTTATTACTTTGGAAAGAGGAAAGACGGCGGACTGAATATCAAGACCAAGGTTCAGTATGTCGGCTATAAGACCGATAACGGAATCTCTGATTTCTCCAACAAGGCCGATGACTATGCTGCTGAAGCTGTTGTTAAGACGAATAGCACGGGCTTAGTCACTTCCTACGCAGAAACCTATAACAAAGCTTCCCTTGATTTTGCTATCAGGACTCCGGCCCCGACGGTTGTCATTACCGGAAACCGTAATTTCTCTGCAAACTATGGTGCAACCTTTGAAAAGGCTGGAACCATTGAGCATCATCTTACCAAATCGGTTATCACTTGGGATGAGAATCCAAAATGCACGTTTGAAGTCTATTCCTGCCCTGCTGATAATAAAGCCGCTAAAACGGCTATCAAGAGCGGAGATGAAGTCAAAGTCGGTGATTTATTAGCTGTCAAGGTTACTCCTTACGGACATAACAACATCGTCAACGTCGCCTTAGGAACTACTTCTGCTGAAGTTTCTGATGATGGATTCTACTATTTCGAAGTCAGCGAAGGTGCCAAGAAGCTCGCTGCTAACATCAATGGTTCCGATAGGAAACCGGATGTCCAGTATGCTACTGTCACCACTGAAAAAGGCGAACACGTTAAGTCCTTCACTGTCAAATACAGGACCTATCCGAATACTACAGCCTTGAGGGATTTAGATGCTCAGAATCGTGCTCCTATTGGCAATGCGAACTACCTTGTCTTAACCGCTGAATTCGATGCAGGATATGAATTAGATGCCTTCACTGTCAACGGAAATGCTGCTTCTAACTTCGGTCAGTGGTGCTATGCCATCAAGACAGAGGGAACCTATGCATGCAAAGTCACGGCTAAGGCTGTTTCTGAGACTCCTGCTTCCAAAGATGTTGAGTTCACTCTCAACAAGGATGCTGGTGTCAAGTCTGCATCCGTCTATACTGTGGATAACTTCAACTTTGCAGGTAGGATGGATTATACTGCCGCTAAGAAGGCAGAAGCCAAGGAAGGCCGTTTCCTTTGTGTCAAAGTCGAACTGAAGGATGGCTACGAAATTGTTTCTGTCAAGAATGGCGAAGTCGCTGGTAATCTCCAGGGTGGTTATTATTGCTTCAATGGTTCTACTGCCGGAGAAGTTACCTATACTATCGTCACCAAAGCCTCTGTTGCTGCCTAATCTGATTTGAATATTTTGATTCGGAAGGTGCTATATAGCACCTTCCGGATTCTTCAAGGAGGTCTTAATGTCTGTCAATCTGAAAGAAAAGCCTTTTTATCTGAGCGATAGCCAGATTGAATGGGTGAATAAGACCAAAGAGCGAAGGACTCAAGAGGAGAAAATCCAACAACTTTTCATTCATCTTACTGCCAAGCAGGATGAAGCTTATCTGAAGGATGTTGTCACCAAGTGGAAGTTTGGCGGAGCTCGCTTCAATCCTTCTTCTGCAGAGAATATTGCCAAGCATAATTTCATTCTGCAGAGAGAGACGAAGATTCCTCTTCTGATCGCTGCGAACACCGAATCCGGTGGTAATGGTGCTTATCGAGGAGGAACAGAAGTCGGATGTGAAACGAAGGTCGCGTCCACGAAAGATCCTCACTATGCCTATGAGTTAGGAAAAGTTTCCGCGGAAGAAGCAAAGGCGGTTGGTATCAATACTCTCTTTGCACCGATTGTCGATATCGACTATCAGTTCCATAATCCGATTATTCCTTATCGTACCTTTGGAAATGATCCAGATAGGGTGAAGGAGTTCTCTCTTGAATTCCTCAAAGGCGTTCAAGAGGAAGGACTTCTTGCCTGTGCGAAGCATTTCCCAGGAGATGGTGTCGATGAACGGGATCAGCATCTTTCTTTGACTAGCAACACTTTGTCTTGCGAAGAGTGGGATAAGAGCTACGGAAAAGTCTATTCTGCTTTGATTGATGCTTCTCTTCCTAGGATCAGGGTCGGACATATTGCATTGCCATCCTATCAGAAGAAGTTCTCGAAGGATGAAAGTATTGATGTTCTTCCTGCTTCTGTTTCTAAGGAAATCCTTACCTCCCTCCTAAGAGGAAAATTAGGATTCAATGGATTGATTGTCTCTGATGCTACTCATAGGGTCGGACTCACTGCTTCTAGGAAACGGAGCGAATTCCTTCCTAAGAGGGTAGAAGCCGGTATCGATAGGATTCTTTTCTACAATGACTATGAGGAAGATATCGAATACAGGCAAAACGGACTGAAGAAAGGTCTTCTCTCTAAAGAACGTTTGGAAGAGGCTGTTACTCGAATCCTGGCGACCAAAGCTAGGCTTGATCCTTCCTTAAGGAAACCGCAAGAGACTCCAATCTACTCCTTGATGGGAACTAAGGAACATAGGAAAGTCCAAGATGAGGTATCCGATAAAGGAATCGTCCTTGTCAAAGAGGAAAAAGGAGTTCTTCCGTTATCTCCCGAAAAAGGAAAACGAATCCTTCTTGTCCCTCAGCATGAAGATAGTCCCTTTGATAACAGGATGCCGAAAAGAGGTCCTTCTATCTATGAGACAATTGCTCATAGGTTAGAGGAAAAAGGCTTCCAGGTTACTATCTTTGAATCCCTTAGGGATAAAGCAAAGAAACTCCCGCCTAGGGAAGCACTGAGCATTATCTCCAATGTCTACAACAATAAGACCCCAATTAAAGAACTTACAGACAATTATGATCTTGTGATTCATGTCTGTGACTTCGATACGCATAATACAGTGAACCGCAGGACCTATAAGAGGTCGAAAGGAACTCCCGATGTTCCTTGGTACGTCAATGAGCTTCCTACCATTAGGATATCTTTGAAAAATCCGTTCCACCTCTTTGATGCCCCGCAGGTTAAAACCTATATCAATTGTTACGATAAGAATCCGTCGACGATTTCTCATCTGATTAAGAAGCTCACCGGAGAAGAGAAGTTCTTAGGTGTATCACCTGTGGATTGCTTCTGCTTAGATCCGTTGTGCCGGAAATAATAAAGGAGAAACTTAAGATGTTACCAATTCAGGTTAATTTAAAAGACAAAGTTGTTGTCATCACTGGTGCCGGAGGAGTCATCTGCTCTTATCTGGCACGCATTTATGCCGAGAGCGGTGCTAAGGTTGCTCTTCTCGACCTCAATAAAGAGAGGGCCGAGAAAAACGCCAAGGCCCTCCGCGAAGAAGGCTATGTTGCCTATGGCTATGAAGCCAACGTTCTGAAGAAGGATTCTCTCTCTGCCTGCCATGAGCAGATCTTAAAGGACTTAGGTCCCTGCGATATTCTTGTCAATGGAGCTGGTGGAAATAATCCGCGTGCTACGACCGACAACGAGTTTGCAGAGCTTGATGATGCCAAGAAAGGAATCAAGAGCTTCTTTGAACTTGATGATAGCGGAGTTGAGTTTGTCTTCAATCTCAACTTCCTTGGAACTCTTCTTCCGACTCAGATCTTTGCCGAAGATAGGATTGGTCGTAAGGATTGCTCAATTTTGAACATCTCTTCTAGGAATGCTTTCACTCCACTCACAAAGATTCCTGCTTATTCTGGCGCAAAAGCTGCTGTTTCTAACTTCACAAAGTGGCTTGCTGTTCACTTCTCTCATGTTGGAATCCGTGTCAATGCCATTGCTCCTGGATTCTTCTCTACGAAGCAGAACGAAAAGCTTTTATGGAATCCGGATGGCACTCCGACCGCTCGTACTGGCAAGATCTTAGCTGCTACTCCTAGGGGACGCTTCGGTGTTGTCGAGGACTTAGGTGGCGCTGTCTTATTCCTCTCTAGCCCGGAGGCTGCCGGCTTTGTGACCGGTGTTGTCCTTCCGATTGACGGCGGATTCTCTTCCTATTCTGGAGTCTAAAATCATGCTGTTTCAGAAGAAATCCGATTTTCTTGTCTGCAGGGACAGCGATGGCACTGTCATGGATACTAGGACGATTAAGCACTATAACTGCTTTGGTCCTAGCTTCGTGGATGTCTATTCCATCAAAGACCATAAGGACGAGATTCTCAAAGAGTGGAATCGAATCAATCTCTTTTCTATCACACGCGGTATTAATCGTTTCCAAGGATTAAACGATATTCTCGACTATGTCGGAAAATTCGGCTATTCCTATTCCGGAAAAGAAAGCTTTGCTTCCTGGGTCAAGACGACGAAGGAACTCTCTCCAAGAGCCTTGAAGGAATACAGGGAAGCAAATGAAAAAGATAATCTTTGCAGGAAGCTTGCTCTTCAATGGTCCGATGAAGTCAATCGTCGCATCTCTCTTCTTCCTTTAGGTCAGCCCTTTGCTCCGGTGAAGGAAATCATCTCACAGATTAAAGATGAAGTCGATTTGGTAGGAGTAAGCTCTGCCAATGAAGGAGCCGTTACGGAAGAATGGAAGGGAGCTGGTATCTATTCTCTCTTCCGGTTTGTTGCTTGTCAGAGTGTCGGCAAGAAAGACAGGATTATTCAGAAAGCCCTAGAATGTGGTTATGAGAAGGATAACACGGTAAGGCTAGGGGATGCCCTTGGCGATATCGAGGCTAGCAAAGCAAATGGTGTTCACTTCTTCCCGATTCTTCCTGGAAAGGAGAAGGAATCCTGGGAGGAATTCTACAAAGAAGGACTTCCACATCTTCTCTCTCATACGTTTACGTTAGAGTATCAGGAACAGCTCTATAAAAAGTTCTTTGACTGTCTGAAATAAGATAGCAGAAGAGGTAAAAAACATGAAAATTACAGAACCAATCAAAGTCGGTAAGATTACGCTTAAGAACCGTATCATGTTCCCGCCGCTCACTACTGGTTATGAAGAACGCGATGGCTCTATCGGAGAGCATTCCCGTGCTTTCTATACCCGTTTAGCCAAAGGCGGTGTCGGCTACATTGTTATCGGTGATGTTGTTCCGGTCAATACTGTTTCTCCGACTCCGAAGCTTTTCTGTGATGAACAGATTGGATCTTTCAAGGCTTTAGCGGACTCGGTTCATGCCTATGGTGCTAAACTTGGTCTTCAGCTCTTCCATCCGGAATATGATACCGAAGCCATTATCAACTTCATTAAACAGGGCAAACGCAACGAAGCTTTTGCAAAGCTTCATCATGATAGGCTTCATTTTACGGATGAAGTTACTCCGGAGAAGCTTGCTTCCATCTTAGAGCATATCAAGGCTTGCGCACATCGCGCCTATGAGGCTGGTGTTGATGTCATTGAAGTCCATGGTGACCGTGTTGTAGGAAGCCTCTGCTCCACGATTCTGAATCATCGTACCGATGAGTATGGTGGAAGCTTTGAAAACCGTACTCGTTTTGCTCTTGAATTCGTCAAAGCCATCAAGGAAGGTGCTCCGGATATCACCATCGACTATAAGCTTCCGATTGTTACCAAGAGAAAAGACGGCACCTATCAGGGTAAAGGCGGTCTTGTCCTTGAAGAAGCTGTCAAGCTTGCTAAGCTGTTAGAGGAAAACGGAGTCGACAGGATTCATGTTGCTCAGGCTAACCACACTGGAAATAGGAATGATACTATTCCGGCTAGGGGAACCCGTGCTTACGGATTCAGGGTCGAAGAGGCAAAGGCAATCAAGGCTGCTGTTTCTATTCCAGTTTCCATTGTCGGCCGTATCTGCACAGTGAAAGCTGCAGAAAGCTTAATCGAGCAGAATGTCTGCGATATTGTTGCCTTTGGCCGTAATCATCTTACCGATCCGGACATTGCAAATAAGATCGCTGATGGTAAGGATTATCTTATCCGTCAGTGTATCAACTGCAACAAGGGCTGCACCGATAGGATTCAGAAAGCTCAGTTCCTCTCCTGCGTCTTAAATGCTGAGAGCGGATACGAAGCAACTCGTTCTATTACAAAAGCAGTGAATCCTCGCACTGTCGCTGTTGTCGGCGGCGGTATTGCTGGCTTAGAAGCTGCCCGTGTCCTTGCTCTGAAAGGACATAAGGTCGACTTATATGAGAAGAGCTATCGTCTTGGCGGACAGATCAATATCGCTGCTGTTCCTCCTCGCAAAGAGGAAAGGCGTCGTATTCTCAATTTCTATGACCGTGTTCTTCCGACTCTGGATGTCAAGATCCATCTTGGTGTCGAATTCGCTAAGGACAGGGCAAAGAACTATTCCGATATCATTGTTGCTATCGGTGCTCATAACCTTGTTCCGCATATTCCGGGAATCGATGGTGAGAATGTTGTCTCTGCCTGGGATGTCTTAGACAATAAAGAAATTGTCTATGGATCTGTCGCTGTCTGCGGTGGCGGACTTGTCGGTGCAGAAACCGCTGAGTATCTTGCTGATAAAGGATACGATGTCACTATTGTGGAAAGGATGGACAAGATTGCAAAAGAAGAGAGCAATACCATTCTTCCTATAAGGCAGAAAGATTTTGCAGATCACAACGTTAAGCAGCTTGTTAAGACTAAGATTGTCAAGATGGATATCCATGGCTTAACCTGCGATAAACTCGATGACAACGGTCAAGCAGTTGAAACGATTGAGATTCCATGCGATACCATTGTCAACGCCTTAGCTTCTCAGAAGAATAAGATTGACTTAGAAGGCGTGAATGCCAACATTGTTTATGTCGGTGATTGTGGCGGCGAGCGTCCATCTAACATTGAGCATGCTATCAAGTCTGCTTACGATGCCGCTAACTCCATTAACTAAAATAAGGAGGCAAAGATGAAACTTACCTTCCGCTGGTACGGACCGAGTGATTCGATTCCGTTGACCTATATCCGTGAAATTCCGAATAGGTCGGGTGTTGTTACTGCAGTCTACGATGTCAAAGTCGGTGAAGTCTGGCCGATGGAGTCCTTAGAAAAACTCAAAAAAGATGCGAATGAACATGGCTTAGCTAGGGAAGTCATTGAGTCTATTCCTGTTCATGAAGACATCAAAATGGGAAAGCCGACACGGGACCACTATATCGATAACTATATTGAGAATATCCGCCGCTGTGCGAAAGTCGGTGTCAAATGTGTTTGCTATAATTTCAGGCCTGTCTTTGATTGGCTGAGAACCGATAGGCATCATCAGAACGCCGATGGCAGTAACTCTCTGAGTTATTCCTATGAGGATTTTGTCAAGGTTGATCCAAAGCATCTGCATCTTCCAGGTTGGGATGAATCCTATACTCCGGAAGAATTACAGTCACTTCTTTCTCAGTATCAGTCTGTTTCTCATGAACAGCTGTTTGACAACCTTGTCTATTTCCTGAAGCGGATTATTCCTGTCTGTGAAGAATGCGATGTGAACAGGGCCATTCACCCGGATGATCCACCGTGGGATGTTTTCCATCTTCCACGTATCATTACCGGCGAAGAGGATCTGGACCGATTATTCGCTGCTGTTCCATCCACTCGTAACGGAATTACTCTTTGCACTGGTTCTTTTGGTGCTAAGAGAAGCAACGATATTGTTCACAGGGTCGGAAAGTATTCGAAGCAGGGTCGTGTTCATTTCTTGCACTTACGCAATGTCAAGTGGACAGATGATCATGATTCCTTCTGTGAAGTCGGACATTGCACCAAAGACGGCTCTTTAAATAGGGC
>ERZ1026780.1478-NODE-1478-length-15327-cov-3.571700_pt1 | contig 15327 bp, 4 predicted proteins | sample MGYA00380126_ERZ1026780 | MGnify/ENA primary metagenome ERZ1026780 (study PRJEB33269, sample SAMEA4719762) | human gut metagenome | biome: human-associated habitat; feature: organic feature; material: feces | place: Cameroon | collected 2013-10 ... | reverse complement strand
GTCTTGCGGGCTGCGGCAAGAGCAAAAAATCAGCGGACGGAGTTACAGAGGTATCGGCATTTATCTTTATGACACCGACAGCGTACAGCCCCGATTTGCCAATCTGGAAGGCGGCTGAGGAAAAAACAGGTATCAGACTTAACTCGGTGGTTTCGTCAATCAACTCGGATGAAAACAGCGCATATACTACCATGCTGGCAGGAGATAAGCTTCCGGATATTATCAGAACAAACGTAGTAAATATCAGAGAGCTTGCCGGTGACGGAGCGCTTGTACCGCTTGACGATTTGATTGATAAGTATGCGCCCAATATCAAGGCATTTTTTGAAAAATGCCCCGAGGCAAAAAAGCTTGCAACACTGCCTGACGGACATATATATTTTATTCCCGGCTCGCTTTCGGGACTGGATAAGGACGGAGCGCCGTCATCAGGCTTCTTTATCAGACAGGATTGGCTTGACAAGCTTGGACTTAAAACCCCGACAACTATACAGGAGCTGCACGACGTGCTGTATGCCTTCAAAAACAACGATCCCAACGGCAACGGCTTAAAGGATGAAATTCCGTACTTCCACAGAGATCATATGCTGGACGGACTTTTACAGCTCTGGAAGGTAAATACGGATTGTCTGCTGGTGGACGGCGAGTATATCTACAGTCCGATTACCGATAATTATAAGGCAGCAATGAAGGAACTGGCAAAATGGTACAGCGAGGGACTTATAGATACAGAGCTGTATTCGCGTACATCTGCCAGAGAGCAGCTTTTGGGACAGAACATAGGCGGCGTTACCTGTGACTGGTTCTCGTCAACATCAAAGTTTAACGATTCATATAAGGACGCTGTTCCGGGACTGGACTTTGAACCGATGCTTCCGCCGAAAAACATTGACGGAGAGGTAGTGTCATATATAGGCAGAGGAAAGCTGCACAACTGGGGCTGGGGACTGTCTGCTGACACCGACAAGAGCCTGTATGAGGATTTGATTAAATACTTTGACTTCTGGATGAGCGACGAAGGCTCTGACTTGATTGCATACGGCGTTGAGGGCGTAAGCTATACAAAGGACGCTGACGGAAAGATAGAATGGTCAGATGCAGCCCTGTCATATGCGGACGGCGTGCCGAACTATCTGAGGTCAATCGGAAACTGCGAGATAGGAACAGTCGGCAAAATCGAGTCTGAAAAATCCGCAATGAATGCAATAGGCTTAAAGGGCTTTGAGGCATATGAGTCGATAATAGCGCCTGTAGCAGGAAAGATAAGCTATACCGAGGAGGAACAGGATATAGTAAACAAATATCAGACAAATGTGCAGACCGCCGTTGCAGAGCAGCAGCAAAAATGGCTTATGGGTGCAGAGGATGTTGACGCAACATGGGATAAGTATATAAGCACCTTAAAGGGCATGGGCATTGACGAGCTTGTAAAAGTTTATAAAACTGCGTACGACAGAATGTATAAATAAAAAAACGCAGAACCAACAGGGGGTATACCCCCTGTTATGGTTAATACATTAACCATAACAATAAACCTTTATTATAGGAGGAAGAAAAATGAGAAGAATAATATCGGCCTTGTTATGCATGTGTTTGATAATGACATCCGTTTGTGTGACGGTGTTTGCTGATGAAACAACATCTGGGGTTATCGAAACAATTACCGGAACTCATGGAAATTGGGGTGGTACGGTAGTAGATGATACAGAAAAAAATACTCGTACAATTACCGGAGATGGGAGTAAAGAAAAGCATATACGCTATGTGCCCACAGGTCTTATCAATAAAATCGGAGAAAGTCCAGTACAGATTGAGATTGAGTTTACACTTGATAAGTATGCGTCATCACATACAGCCGGCGTTTATTTTCAGATGAAGGATGGAAAGTATAACTTTAATCAAACCAAGGCTTTTGAAACTACACTTCAGCAAGGCAATACATACACGCTGAATATAGCGATAACAAAGGAGCTGAAGCTTTCTGCATCGCTTAACGGTGTTGAAAAAATGACAGGCACACTCACAACGGATACAACAAAAGAAACTGCAGCAAGCTTTGTAGTTGGTTTTTATCAGCCGACAGACTCCGAAGTGAAGGATAAAGTTACCTTTAAACAGCCAAAAGCATATATATATTCTGATGATTATACCTATGCCTATAACGGCAAGCTGGCAAACGCGCCGCAAAAGCTATCCGGTACATATGTTGCAACGACAGATTGGCGTAATGGTAATGTACTGATGAACGGTTCAAGTGATGCATCAAGCTCATATCCGATAGAACTTTCCTACAAAATAGCCGATGTAGGCCAGCAACCGTCATTCCGGTTTAAAAGCTCCAACACCAACGGGCAATACAGCACCGATACAAGCGGCACAGAGGACATAAAGTGGCTGAGATTAAGCGTTAATATTGATGTCAAAAAAGACTTAGGTACAGTAAATATAGGCAGTGCTGCGGATGAAAGCCATCTTTCACGCAGAAGTGTGGGAACACTGAACAATGGCGGAAACTATCAGATTGATGTGATTCATAACCTTGAAACCGGAGAGGCTGTAACATATAATAATTATGTAAAGGTTACCGAAAATACTTTGCCGATGAATACCACCAATAACAATTACTACATGATAACGGCAGGTAATTTGAGTTTTAACAAAAATGAAGCTTTTGCTGTGATTAACAGTGCAAAATTTATGGAATATACCGCTTCACAGACGCTTGAGGATTTTCAGGCGGAAATGGATGATAGTGCAAAAAAAGGCAGCAGAACGATAACGCTTGTTCCGTCAAAAAGAGGAGGTTCTTCGGTTGCCGCAAATTCAGACGGAGGCTATGACATTACGTCAACAAACAGCGGTCAGACCTCGCAATATATTGACTTCGGAGAGAATATTCCCTTTTATACCGAGGAAACAAAGGAAAGTGTAAATATTCCGTTTGTACGGCTGCATACAGAGATAAGATATGACAATTACAACGGCGGGTATTTTCAGTTTATGCCGATATATCAACCTGTATCAACTGAAGAAAAAGGTACTCGGGCAGGCACTATAGCAGCCGGTGATAATAAGACACATTCATTTGATATTTTGCTTGATATGATGGCAAAGCAGATGTATATTTATCTTGACGGTGTACTTGCAGAGAACCGCGATACCGGCAATGATCTTACAAGCGGTATGATAAATAAGTTGGTATTGTTTGAATCATCACAGCAGGCTGCTGACGGTAAGTTTAATATAAAAAATACAAAGCTGACTCTGTATTATGACAGAGAGCCTGTGGTAAGTACAATAGATGAGCTTTGCAATCTTGTAAAATCAGATGATACCGTGGCGCTTTCCGGTGCGTTCCGTTACTATAATGCGACTCAGAATAAATATGCATTGGTTACGGGTTATGCAGGCTTTGACAAAAACGCACATCTGGGCATTGTCGCAGAGTATGACGAGAATAATAATCTTATCCGTGCATTAAGCCTGACAAGCAATAATCAGTATCTGACCGAGGACGGTTCGGCTAAGACAATAAGAGTATTTATTTGGGATAAGACTACATTAGAGCCTTTGGCAGACAGCGTTTCGGCATATATCCCTGAATAAGAAAAAAACTATGCTCCGGGCGGATTTAATTCCGCCCGGCTGAAAAAGGGCGGCGGCATATTATATGAAGAAGTACATTATATTTTCGGCAATTATTACGCTTATGCTTGCCGGCATATGCACGGTCGGATATTCCGCAGAGAGCGATCCGTACGGAGAGCTTGTAAGCCAATGGGATACTCCGCCCGTTATGCCGCCCAAAAACACACATCCGCGCGTGTATTTTACACAGAACGACATACCGCGGATAAAAGAGAATATTAAGGATGCAGAAAACGCCTATGCGGCAAAGCTGATGAATAGCTATTTAAGCTATAAGCCGGAAAAGAACGCGGAATATAATACAACTGCTCTGGCTGCGATAGAAACAAAGGCGTTTTATTATGCGGTGTATAAAACCGGCGTGACGGGCGGCGACGCTTCCGATTGGATAGATGTTATAGAAACGGCTGAGGTTCCGGGCGTTCTGGACTCATGCCGCCTTTACGGAAGAATGATAAATGTTCTGGCAGAGGTTTATGACTGGTGCTATGACATTTTGGGGAATGAAGATAAAGAAAGAATAATAAAGCTGTGCATAGACTACGGTTATCGGATGGAGATGGGATGGCCGCCGTCAAAGCAGGGGGCGGTCACCGGACACGGCTCTGAAGCACAGCTTTTGCGTGATTATATGTCGTTTGCCATAGCGGTCTGTGACGAGCGCCCGGATATATGGAACTATATAGGCGGCCGCTTCTATGCGGAGTATGTTCCGGCAAGAGAATTTTCAAATGCCGGACATTATAATCACCAGGGCACAAATTACGGCTTTTACAGAGAGGTATATACAAGTACAGCATATATGCTGATAACGGGAATGGGCGCGGACGAGCCGTATTCCATAGACGCACTTGAGGGGACGGCTTTGTCTGAAATATATATGAAGCGTCCCGACGGACAGGTTTTTTATGACGGAGATATTTATACCGGAAGAACAGCGCCGTTTAACTATTATTCCTGCGGCAGCAAGCCGGAAAACGATTCTATGCTTATCCGCGCTGCAAAATCGGGAAACGGATATTTAAAGGGCGAGTATCTCAAACGCATACAAAGGCTGTCAAACGGAGAGATAATACAGGAATACGGGGATTCCTCGCCGGTTCTGTATTTGATTTTAAACAGCTCGGCGCTTAAAGCCAGGACGACCGAAACCCTGCCGACCGCAAAATATTTCGGCTCGCCGTACGGAATTATGTCGGCAAGAACCTCATGGCAGGAGGGGACAGCCTCCGGCAGTGTTGCTGCCTTCATGAAAATCGGCGAATATATGTTTAACAACCATCAGCATTTGGACAGCGGAAATTTTGAAATTTACTACAAAGGTTTGCTTGCCGCAGAGGGCGGTAAGTATGATATTTACGGCACGGCAGAGCATTATATGTATACAAGCAAAACGATAGCGCATAACTGTATGCTTGTATACGATCCAAACGAGGCTGTGCGCGGCGCGGACGGAAGCATAACGGAAAGCCGCTCCAACATAACGGACGGCGGACAGCGCGCGGTGAATAATTACGGCGAGGTCACAAAGTTAGAGCATGTGACGGATAAGCCGGGACTTAAGCATGCGGAAATCTCCGCACACGAGATAGATCCGAGGCATACACAAAATCCGGAATATACATATCTCAAAGGTGATTTGACCGACAGCTATACGGATAAGGTACAAAAGTATACACGGTCGTTTATGTTTCTGGATTTAAAGGATGCGGATATTCCTGCGGCGCTTATAGTATTTGACTATGTAAAGTCAAGCGACAAGACATTTAAAAAGACATGGCTTTTGCACAGCCTGCAAAAACCTGTCATAAATGATGACTCAACCGTTTTTGAAAACACACTTTCAAACGGTGAGGAAGATTACAGCGGAAAAATGGAGCTTAAAACCTTGCTGCCGCTAAGCGGCAATTTAAACAGAACGATTGTCGGCGGCGAGGATGAGGGCTTTGGCATTATAAATCAGTATAAATACCAAGACGGAGAATGGAAGATAACAGAAAGCAAGAACTATTCGGCAGACAATACAGAGGGGACGGAATCCAACACATATCGGCTTGAGGTTTCGCCCAAGACTGCCGCAGAGGAGGATTACTTTCTTAATATAATTACGGTCGGCGACAGCGGAAAGGATATAAGCGTTTCCGCGCCGCTGATAAATACAGACAGGTTTTACGGAACGATTGTAAAGGACAGAGCGGTGTTCTTCGGCAAGAATAAGGGCGATAACACAGCCTTTACGGCAACGCTCCCCGGCGGAAGCTATAAGTATACAATCTGTGATATGCAGCAGGGCGAGTATGCCGTTATAGCCGGCGGAAAGGCTCAGACGGTATATGCCTCGGCGGACGGCGGAGTGCTTTCGTTTGAGGCATCGGGCGGCAAAATAAACGTAATAAAAACCGGGACGGCGTACAAAGCACCTGCGGACGCACCGTACACAACAGAGGAAAGCACAGTCTATGTAAAAAAGGGCAGCAGGTTTTTAAAGCAGGCGCTGGCAGAGTTTGACGAGGAGAATATCAGCGTTTCGGTCGGAGTCTTTGCCGATACAATGGGCTACAGCATAAAAGCCGAGGGAGATACCTATATAATAGAAAAGGATGGCGCAAAGGCTGCCTCGGTGACAGCCGGGAAAAAGTCGGTAATTACTCAAAACGGTATACTGACGCTTTCGGCAGAACCGTATAAGGTCAATGATGTCTTATATATAAGGACGGACGATTTATACAGGATAATGGGCTTCAGCGGCTGTTATCTGCCGTATGCAAGGACTGTGTATCTGAATTCGTCCGGCGGTAAAACCGGCATGACGGCAAATGCGTACCGCGTCGGCGATACGATAAGAGTAAATGCAAGGACAGGAAGCATATACACGGCAGAGCCGTTCTGTGCTGCATATGACGGGACGGGAAAATTGGTTTGCGGAGCAAAGATGACAGATCTTGGCGGCGGCAGATATACGGCGCTGATTGACAATGCCGGTGCGGCGGAGAGTATAAAAATATTCCCGTGGGCAGAGGATTTGACGCCGTTTTCGGTACCGTTTGAGCTTAACAATTATAACGCTGACAATATACTCGGCGTGCGGAACTCATCAGACGGGACATTTTGGTATACATCTGCCAGAGTCGGCGTTGATGTTGAATCTGATTCCGCAGGAGGTTACAGAATAACAAAAAGCGGAACCCAGCAGGAGTCATCAATACACGGTTCATTCGGAACGCACTATATAGATGAAGATAAGCTTATATTTTTCTCGGCGGCAATAAAGATAAACAAAAAAGGCGGCGCGGGGGAAAAGGTTCAGATAAGACTCAGAGGACAGTCGGCGCTCAGCTCAACCTTTGCGGCATTTAATATGCCGTCCGAGGAGGGCGACGAATACCGTATAAGCATGATAGCCGATTTGAAGGATAAAAAGGCACGTTTTTATGTAAACGGTGTACTCGGCGGTACGTACAGCCTTGAAAACTGGATAAACGCCGACGGAACACCGGGAAGGGTAAACGGAATAGAGTTTTACTTTGTGTCCTCCGAGGGGCTGACCGGCGGAGAATATGAGGTCTGGGACAGCAGCACGACAATTTTCGGCGAGGGTACAAGCGTTGAAGAAATTGAATCACGTATAAACAACTTTTATATTAAATAAGTAAAATAAAAACTTTTAAAGAGGGGACATTTTATGATTAAGAAAAGAGCGGCGGCATTTGTGCTTGCGGCGGCGGTATGCTTGTCCTCTGTAAGCTTTACGGCGTTTTCCGCAGGAACAGACAGGCGGTTTGCTCCGAATGTCATTGCAGAGGCGGAGCTTGGCTCTGTAAAGAGTGACATGATAATCGCGGCGGATAAGTATTCATCCGGCGGCAGATACATTGTGTCAAAGGCGTCCGCGGTAAGCAAGGCAGAGAATATCAAAACGGACGAGGCATCGTACCTGTTTGATATAAGCAAGGAAAACACATACACTCTTTACGCAAGAGTGTACTTTCCGGCAAGCAGTACGAGCGAGTTCTATTACAGATGGAACAGAGAGGACTGGAAAACCTACAGCGGCAAGAAAAACAGTAACTATGAATGGGTTAAGGTTTGCGAGGTTGATTTGTCTGCAGGAATAAGAAAGCTGGAAATCAGTCATAAAAGCACAGGCGCGGTTATTGACTGCTTCTATCTGTCATCCGATGCGGACGCTGTTCCGCCGGAGCCTGAGGGCGTAGAGATGCGCAGCATAGAGAGCGGCTCGGTGTTTTCACAGCAGCAGAAAGAGGAATTTAATGTCACCGAAGTCGGCGGAATTTTTGAGGCGGAAAATGCAAAGCTTCATAATGATACAGCGATAGTGACAGATAAGGAGTGCAGCGGCGGCAGCGGAGTAAGAACCACCAAAGAGGCAGAAACGCGTGACCTTCCGGATCAGGATGCTGACGGATATATAGAGGTGGAGTTTACAACAGATACGACAAAATCCTATACCGTGTGGGTAAGGATGCTTGCGCCGGACGGCGGCAGAGATTCCGGCTTTACGCAGCTGGGCAGTGATAAATATGTAAATCATAACTTTACCATAAGCGATACATATAATTGGGAACGTATCGGAACGGTTTCATGTACAGCAGGCGAGAAGAACACAATAAGGATGCGTCCCCGTGAGTGCGGCTGGACGGTGGATCAGTTTATTGTGGTAGCAAGTACGGCGTATATTCCAAGCGGAATAGTCAAGGAAATCAATCTTGACTCAAGCTCGGCTAAATTAGAATTCGAATGGGAAACACCACCGTATAACCCTCCGGCAAACGAGCACCCGCGTGTTTACTTCAGAAAATCGGATATTCCGCAAATAAAGGAAAACATGGAGGCTGAAGAAAATGCAGACGCAAAAGCAAAGCTGCTTGACGAAGCCGAAAATGAAATTGAGGTCGGCACAAAATATTCAGAGAATATTTTGGCAAAAATAATGTCCAAAGCGTTTTATTATCAGCTGTTCGGCGATGCAGAAAAGGGCAGAGCCGCAATAGACTGCTTCTTTAAACTGGCAGACTGGGATGACCTGGCAAGCGTTTTGGATAACACAAGACGTTACGGCGCGTGTATAGAGGTTGCCGGAATTGTATATGACTGGTGCTATGATTTGACCACTGCCGAGGAAAGAAAGGAAATCATCAATATGGCGGTAGGCTGGGCAACCCCTATGGAAATCGGCTGGCCGCCGTCAAAGCAGGGCTCACTTGTAACGCATGGCGCGGAGGCACAGCTTTTAAAGGATGATATGTCTTTTGCCATAGCGGTTTATGACGAGCGTCCCGATATATGGAACTATGTGGGCGGAAGATTTTATGAGCAATATGTACCGGAGCGTCAATGGCACTTAGGCTCGCAGGTAAACCACCAGGGTAACAACTACGGTCAGTACAGAAATATGTTTTCCGGCTACGGATATCTTTTGATAACGGGAATGGGACTGCCCGAACCGTACAGCGGTCATGATGTCGGTACACATGCCTATAATCATACGGTATACACAAGACGGCCGGACGGCACACCGTTTTTAAGCGGTGATATGTGGAGTTCAACCCCTATGTCGTACAACACTATAGGACAGGAACAGGGCTTGGTGGAGCTGGCATGCTCAAAGGATCCTCTTGTCAAGGATGAATTGATAAGAAGTGCGCGCACGGCGACAAAAAGCGGCGTTAAATATAACGTTGCAGTAAGTGCGGCAAAATGGCTGCTTTTCAATCAGCCCCAGGTGACGCCCGAACCGCAGGAGAGTATGCCGCTGTCATACTACTTTAAGTCGCCGATGGGTATAATGTACGCGCGCACCGGATGGCAGGAGGGAGTAAACTCCCCTGTTGCGGTTGCGGAGATGAAGATTGGCGAGTATTGGTTCGGTAACCATCAGCATAAGGACTCCGGTTCGTTCCAGCTGTACTATAAGGGACCGCTTGCAACGGAATCCGGATTTTATCAGAACGGTGTATTCTATGGTTCGAGTGACCACACAAATTATACGATGCAGTCGATTGCACACAATACCATGCTTGTGTATGATCCGAATGAGGAGCCTTTGGACTTTGCCGGACAGGTAAATGACGGCGGACAGCGCTGGCCCTTGGGTATTATGCAGTCAACCTATGAGAATATCCAAAAGGATCCGCAGCATCACAGAGCAACAGTTGAGGCGGAGGAAATTGATCCGCAGAATCCGATGACACCGGAATACACATACATAAAGGGCGATTTGACAAATGCGTATTCGGATAAAATAAGCGATTTCAAGCGGTCGTTTATGTTTCTAAACCTTGATGACGATACAGTGCCGGCTGCGCTTATAGTATTTGATAAGCTTTCGGTGCCGAATCCGTCACTTGAAAAGACATGGCTTTTGCACGGACAGGATAATCCGGAGATAAGCGGAAGCAGAACAATATGGAAATCAAATCCGTATACCGATAAAAACACCGGAGAAACCTACAGCGGCAAGATGATTCATGATATGCTGCTTCCGGCTGCCAATCAGGCGGATATGAAGATAGCAAGCAGCCCGGAACTTGGCTGGAACACAATTCGCGGTGTGAACTATCCGCACCCCGAACTGTCACCAGACAGAGAAGAAAACACCTACCGCCTGGAAATATCGCCTAAGGAAAGCAAGGAAACAAATTACTTCCTTAATGTAATGCAGGTGACGGACGAGGGAAATACAAGGTATCTGAGCCCTGAACTTTTGGAAACCTCCGAACTGTACGGGGTAAAAATAAAGGATCGTGTTGTTATGTTCTCAAAATCCGGCAAGGCGTTATCGGGTTTGACCGAGATAAAGTCATCAAACGAAAGCCTTAAATACACGATTTGTGATATACAGCCGGGAACCTATAAGGTTACTGCCGGTGAATCGGAGCAGACGATAACCGCATATGAAAACGGCGGAGTACTTTCGTTTACTGCGGCGGCTGAAACTGTAAAAATAGAAAAAATCAGTGACGACACAAAGGTGAATGAGGAAGTTCGCAGTCCCGGCGAGGCTGAATCAATGATTATAAAGGTTGACGGAGGTATGGCGTCTTTTACCGAAACAGAAACCGTTAATGATAAAGTTATGGTTCCGGCAGAGGAACTGGCGGCAAAAGTAAAGTGCAAACGCACAAAGGGCTTCCTGAAGGAGATATATAATGACAGCGAGCAGCAGATTCAGGTTATTGTAAGACCGGATTCAAACATTTTGTCGGTAAACGGCAACAATGTAGAGATGACAAACAATACCTATTATAAAAACGGCAAGCTGATGGTTGAGCTAAGACCGTTTGCAGAGGCGTTTAATTATATAGTAAACTGGGACAGCCTGACAGAGGGTGTATATCTTGTATCCGACAGAAAGGTTATCGTAAAGGATGAAGAAGGATATGTAAAGATTACAAATGCCAAAAATGATGACGACAGCATGGTTGACGCTGCAAACGGAGCGATAAACGTCAAAGACAGAAATTTGTCTACACTTTGGGCAGCCGAGGGCAAAAACAGATACATAGACATTGAGCTTGAAAGAGAGGCTATCCTTGAAAATATAGAAATTATATTTAACCCGAACTCCAAGAGAACGCCATACTTTGAAATTCAGATTTCGTCTGACGGAGTAAATTATGAGAAGATATACGAGGGTACAGGCTCGTCAGAGGCAGACGGACAAAGCTGGGAAGTATTTATGTTTGATCCGGCGCACGTTTATAAGACAAAATATGTGCGTTATGTTGCAAACGGCTCAAATATGAGTTTGTGGAACGGTGTCAAGGAAATAAGATTCAAAGAGGGCGAAGATAAGCTTCCGTGGGAGATGACGGACGAGTATGTAAAGGTAATAAGAGCCAAAGGCGATGATGGTGAGGTTGATGAGAGATATACAGCTCCGAACCTTATCGACTCAAATTCCAGAACGATTTGGGCAGCCGAGGGCGACGGCAGATACATAGACTTTGAACTTGAAAACGAAACGGAAATTTCAGGGTTGGATATAGTATTCAATCCAAACTCCAACAGAACAGCCAAGTTCTCTGTAAGCGTATCGTCCGACGGAGTAAATTATGAAAAGATTTATGACGGAAAGAGCGATCCCAATTCGGAAAAATATACATGGGAAAGCTTTGACTTCGGCAAAAAGGTCAAGGCAAAGTATGTAAGATATACCGGACACGGCAGCAACATAAGTTTTTGGAACGGTGTAAACGAAATAAGAATCAAAAAATAATAAGAGTAACAATGCCCTTATACGGCAGGAATTATTCCTGCTGTATAAGGGGCAATAAGGAAAGGAGTCTGTATATGATAAAAAAGATGTTATCTGTTTTGGTTGCATGCTTTACGGCGATTGCGTGCATAAGCACGGGCTATGCAGCGGCGCCGGAGCTTGAGTTTTCCGCGATAGAGTACACATACGCAGACGGCTCTGCGGTAAGTGTGCTAAAGCCGGAAACGATTACTGCAAGCGTGAATATAAAAAACAATTCCGATGAAGCAAAAAGACCTGTGCTTGTGGTTATGAGTTATGAAAGCGGAATGCTTGACGGTATTTGGTACGAACAAGCCGATGCAGACATAAGACCGGGGACAAATGCAGATATACACGTAAGCTTTGCTCCGGCAAGCACGGGTAAAAATACTGTTATAAAAGCGGCGGTTTTGGACAGCATGAAGGCTTTAAATTCAAAGTCAAAGACAGCAGAACTTTTAAGCGGTACAACAGCGCTGGATAGTCTGAAAATAAACGGAACAGCAGTTTCGGGTTACAGTGACACGGTTAATCAGTATTTGTATAAGACGGCTTCTGCAATAGGGAGCATAGAGGCAGAGCCGGCAGACGGCGGACAGAAAATACAGATAAAGTATGCCGAAGACTTTCCCGGAATCAGTAATGTTATCGTGACAGCACCGAACGGCAGCAAAAGAACAATAAAAATAATCGCATACCAAAATGATTCGGATATAGACGAGCTTGTACCTACAGTAACAACAGGCAGCGGCAACAAGTGGAACGGTACGCCGTCAACAGACGAAAACGGACGTTATGTTTTGACAGGCGAGGCTGATGCCGGAACCGACCGGCATTTCAGATACCAGTACGTCGGTGTGCCTGCTTATGAAATCGGCGGAAGCAGAATAATGCAGATTGATTTAGGTGTTACCGCGGTGAAGTATAAGCCTACCAAGAACAACGGAAAAACGCTTATTGATATACGAACGGATAACGGAACAATGATTTATAATACAACCGCGCTTACCACCAAAATGGAGGAGGGTAAGAGCTATAATATAAGAATGATTTTCGATAAGGACAGAAACGTACATGTCTTTATGGAGAACGAGCATATTATAATTCCTCTTAACAAAAGCGCTGATAAGACCATAAGCTCTATTGTGTTGGCACAATCCTCTCCGGAGGAGGCAGGTGCGTCAAATGTTGTTGCGTTTGACAAGCCTGTTTACTCGATTTATCCGTCATCATATGACATAATAACAAACAACGGCGAGGTCGGATACACAGAGGAAATGTTTACTGCCGCACCGTCAGAGCCTATCAGCCTCAGCGAATCTCTTGACTATTCGATTGATGTTATTCCGTCGGTTCTGAACAACGGCGGCTATGCCTCGGCAAAGGCTTCGGTTATATACGGAACCTCAGACAGGGACGGGGCAACAGACGAAGCAGCCTTTGATTTGTCGGCAATGCAGCAGGGCAAGGCTGAAACCTTAAAAGCGCATATATACAGCAACAAAACAATATCGGTAGAGTTTATGGGAGCCTCCGCTACATATACGCTGCCGTCAAATGCGGTTTCGTATAAGGGTATAAGGTTTACCGGATACAAGGGCAGAGACGAGTATATCTGCGGAAATGAGAAGCTTTTAAAGACAGAAACCGTTTATGAGTATAGCATGGATGAGCCTGTTGCTGCCGGCAGAGTAGCTGAGGGTTCGGCAGTTCTTAATGTAATAAGCTATACCCAAAATGAGGATTACAACACTCTGACATTTGCCTTCGCCGGCAGAAGCGAATCCGGCGCAGAGGTTTCCTGCGGAGAAATAAGCATACCGATGGACGGCGCGTCCTCCGGCGGCGTATATCCGATAAGCTTCAGTGCAGGCAAGGACAGAAAGGTTAAACTGAACCTTATGAATCAGGAATTGACGCTGACTATTCCGGACGGCGTTAAAGAGCTTACCGGAATAAAGCTTATAGGTATAAAGGGCAGCAACGAATATTCGATTACGGATTTTGATGCAACCGTATACAGTGAAAAGCATATTGGGCTGACAAAACCAAAGTTTATCGGCAGGGACGGCAATACCGAATATATAACGGATAACGGAGTATTTGCACAGCAAAAAGAGATGGTTTCCACAGATGGAGTATATATTCTGAAGAAAAAAGCGAGCAGCGCTGAAAACACAATGTACCTCAGAGCGGGAGCATTTGACAGTGAAACAGGCTTTATACGATTCAGCATGAAGGTTACTCCATTCGGAGATATTATAAGACTTAACGCAAAGCCGAATATGCTGTCTGTCAGAATAACAACAAACGGCAAGGAAATATTGACAAGTCCGTACAGACTTGATATTATTATGGATCTTTCAACCTGTGAGGTCAGATATTATAAGGACGGAGTTATGACGGCAAAAACCGTTCCCGGTGAGGGCAGTGAAGCATCAAACGGTTCCGCTCTCACTCAGTTTGAAATGTGGATTCAGTCAAACGCGGACACATGCGCAGGCTCAAACCTGTTAAGCTTCAGTGAGGTAAAACAATGTAACTATTCCGCAGACGCGGGATTTGAAGAAATCGAAAGCGAAATTTCGGCAGATTAAAAGGAGGAGAGCATATATGAAAAAGTTTTTTGCCGGTCTGGCTGCGGTGGCTGTTATGCTGCAGTCTGCCGCGTTTGCGGAAATGATTCCGGGAACTGCTGCTGATGAACTTACGGTTTCCGGTACGGGAAACGGCAGCGTTACGATTGTGCTGCTTGACGCGGATTATATGCAGACAAATGACCCGGACAGTAAAAAAGCGATAGAAGAAACAGAAGCTGCGTATAATAAGAAGCTTGATGACGGGGTAAAAATGACGAACAGCGAGATTTTCTACTTCGGAATTGTAAAAGCTGAAAACGGAAAATGGCAAATAACCATTCCTATGAAGAATATAGAAACAAAGAATCTGGTTATGCTGTCCTCAAACGGTGAAAAAGATTATGTCAGCTATGCCTCGGTGGAATACAGAAAAAACATCATACCGGAGCTTAAAAAGAGTGCGGCATTAAATGACGGAAACAAGGCTCTGACCGATTCTTTGACGGAATATATCGGCTTTATCTGTGACGATGCAGCGCTGTATAATGAGCTGAGCAGCAAGGTAAATGCTGCCAAGCTTGCAAATCCGGGAATTACCGCGCTTGACCAAAACTCAGAAACAGCGGTCAATGACTTAAAGAATATAGTAAATAAAGCAGTTATTGCTGCAGGAGTTTCGGAAAGCAAGGTGACTGACTTTGATAAGCTGTCAGCATTTACGGCGGCAGAAAAGACACTTGCCGATTCCATAACTGCAGACGGAGCGGCAAAGGTACTTGCTGCAATCAGCGGAAAGCAGTACGACAGCTTTGAGAAATTTAATGAAGAATTGTTCTTTAA
>ERZ1026780.1473-NODE-1473-length-15369-cov-17.110030_pt1 | contig 15369 bp, 12 predicted proteins | sample MGYA00380126_ERZ1026780 | MGnify/ENA primary metagenome ERZ1026780 (study PRJEB33269, sample SAMEA4719762) | human gut metagenome | biome: human-associated habitat; feature: organic feature; material: feces | place: Cameroon | collected 2013-10 ... | reverse complement strand
AAATATTAAAATCCATGTATGTCAAGATTTTTTCTGCTGTAGTTTCCATAATCTTTTGGAGTATAATAAATTTTATAAAAAAAGTATATAGAATATAAAAAGATATTTTTTTGAAAAAAAAACTTGACAACTAGAATGTAAGCGTTATCATTTAATCAATGAAAACGCTTACATCAATAACAACAATGAACGAACTTGCTCAGGCCGCCGGAGTTTCCATCGCGACGGTTTCCCGCGTATTCAGCGGAAGCCCGAAAGTTTCGGAAAAAACCAGGGCGAAAGTCCTGGAACTGGTTCATCAGTCTGGTTTCCAGCCGAATGAAACAGCCAGAACAATGGCCGCAGGAAGTTCCCGCCTTATTGCTGTAATTTTGCCGGACATTGAAAATCCGTATTTTTCGCGTTTGCTTTCAGAAGTTGAGCAGCTTTGCGTAAAAAACGGCTATACAATGATTTTTTTCAACTCAAATGGAGACAGCGAAAAAGAAAAAGAAATTGTAACAAAAATGATGGCCCGTCAGGCAGATGGAATGCTTATCTGCATGACCCGCATAAAATCAGAAATGATTCCTGTCATAAAAACCGCGAATTTTCCTGTTGTCGTAATGACGCGGAATATCAACGGCTTGGATTCAGTTGCAATCAACCACCTTGAAGGAGGACGTCTAGCCGCAGATTATCTGATTGAAAATCGCTGTGAACAATTTTTCTTCTTTGGCTTAAAAGACGATGAAAAATTCATAGGATTTTACAATGAATTATTAAAAAAGAAAGTTCCTAAAAGCAAAATCAAAATATTTGGCGACAAGAACTGGTATTTTAATAATTATGCGCAGACCTCAGAATTGATGGACAAATTTATGCAGGAACAAAAAACTTGTACAGAAAAAACTGGACTTTTTTGCATAAATGACCTTTTTGCAGTTCAGGCAATAAATGCTGCAAATCGAAACAATATCAAGATTCCAGAAAAACTGAATATCGTCGGTTTTGACAACACAATGCTTTGCGACATGACTTTTCCAGCATTGACTTCAATAAATCAGCCTTTGGATAAAATCGCCGCAAAAAGCTTTGAAATTTTGTGTCAAAAAATAAAAGAAAAAAAAGAAGGCAAATCTTCTCTAAAAACAATCGTTCTTGAGCCTTCCATAATAAAAAGAGAATCATAAATCTGCAAAAACGCAGAAATCAAGATTAATTTTTCATAGGGGGAAAACATGAAAAAAATCAGTTTTATTATCGGTGCAGCAGTTCTTGCCGCTTCTGTATTTACCGGCTGCCAAAAAAAAGAATCGTCAAATTCAATCAGCATTATGTTTCAAGGTTCAGATGCTGAGCAGTCCGCAATAAAAGCTTCAACAGAGCGATTTACAGAAAAAACTGGAATCAAAGTTGAGCTTTTGTACACTCCGCACGATTCTTACACTTCAAAATTGGCGAGTTTTATCAAGAATAAAAAAGTACCAGATATTGTAAGCATTGACGGACCTATGCTCGCAAGCCTTGCATGGTCTGGAGTTATCCAGAGCGTTGAGCCATACATCGACCCGGAAATTATCGCCGACATGACTCCTTCAAATGTGCTTCAGTGCACTTATCCAATCGACAACAAACTTTATGCGATAAGCTATGCCGATTCCACAGTTTTGCTTTACTGCAACAAAAAATACCTAGAAAAGGTTGGAGCAAGAATTCCAAAAAATGTCGCAGACGCATGGACAGCAGAAGAATTTGATGCGATTCTTACAAAACTTGCCGCCCTTGATGAAGTAAAATGGCCGCTCGACCTGATGTGGGCTTGGAACATCGCTGGCTCAGAATGGGGAACTTATGGTTTTTATGAAACACTTGTTTCTGGCGGCGCTGACCTTATAAACAGAGAAACTTGGACAGCTGAAGGAACATTAAACAGTCCGGAAGCAGAAAAAGTCTTGCGTTATTTTCAGAAATGGGGAACAAACGGCTGGATTGTTCCAAAATCTGCCGGTGAAAACACGCTTTACAACGACAAACGGCAGACCGCAATCGCATGGAACGGAAACTGGAACTTTACAACCTGCCAGGCTGCAATGGGCGACGATGTAATCGCGCTTCCGCTTCCGAACTTTGGAAAAGGAACTCGCTCACCAAACGCAACATGGATCTGGGGAATTTCCGCAACTTCAAAAAATCCGGAAAAAGCCGGCCAGCTTTTGAACCACATGCTTACGGACACAGAATTCCTTGATGCTATAAAACTTACAGGTTCTTACCCGGCATTGAACAAATTCGCAGCGCGCTGCGAAGATTATATGGACAGCTCAAAAATGGCAATCGCTTATGAACAGTCAAATGTCGCTGTAAGCCGCCCGATTCATCCGGCTTATCCAACAATAACATTGGCATTTTCCGACGCTTTTGAGTCAATCTTGAACGGCGCAGACATACGAACAGAGCTTAACAAAGCAGCGCAGAAGATTGATGAAGATATTAAAGACAACGATGGCTATCCTCCGTTCGGAAAATAAACAGTTTTAATTCCTGGTGGTCATTGAGCTTGTCGAAATGACCACCTACTCAACAAAAACAAGAGGTACAGTATGAAAAATACATTTATCACAACCTTAAAAGAAAAAAATATCCGACAAGAAATTTATATGCTGATTCCAGCATGTGTTTTGCTCATATTTTTTATGGTCATTCCATTTTTTTCAGCATTCGCGCTTTCCTTAACAAATCAGAAACTGATTCCAAATCCTATGGTTCCTGCAAAATTTGTAGGATTAAGAAATTATATTCAAATTTTCAAAGATGCCAGTTTCTGGCAGGCATTCAGAAACGTTGTTCTTTTTACAATTATGGTAATTCCGTTGCAGTGCGGATTTGCGCTTCTTATGGCAAACGCTTTAAATAAAGCCAGATTTTTTAAAGGCTTCCTAAGAAGTATGTTTTTTCTTCCATATATTACGCCAATGGTCATTGTCGCCGTTGTATGGAAATCAATTTATCAATATCCGGATGGAATTGCAAACCTTGCGCTAAGACTTGTTACTTTTGGCCAGGCTCATTCAATCGACTGGCTTGGAAATAAAAATTCCGCATTGATTGCTATCACAATTCTTTCAGCATGGCAAGCGTTCGGTTTTCAGATGATAATTTATCTTGGCTCATTGCAGAGCATTCCTTCTTACTTGTATGAAGCCGCAAACATTGATGGAGCGACTCCTTTTCAGACATTCTGGAACGTAACATGGCCAAGTTTAAAAGAGACAAATACACTTGTGCTTATAATCACAACAATTCAGGCTTTAAAACTTTTTACCCAGGTAAATATCATGACAAAGGGCGGTCCAAACGGAGCTACAAACACCCTTGTCCATTACATATATCAAAACGGATTTGCCGGACAGAAAATCGGCTACGCTTCGGCGGCTTCTGTGATTCTGTTCATTTTAATACTCGTTATTTTCCTTGTTCAAAACAAACTTCTTCGCGGCAAAGAAGAAAAATCCCGGGATTAATTTTTTTCTTGTCGCAACGCAAACTTGCTTTTTATAGGAGGAAACTATGGTACGAAATAAAGCAAAGGATATTATTTTTACAGCATTTCTTTTTGTCCTCGGACTTATAATCATCACCCCGATTTTTCTTATGTTCGTTTCGTCTTTAAAAGATGACCGCTACGAAATCATGAAAGATATGGGAAGCTTGAAAGCGTTTGTTGTAATGAATCCAACGCTCCACAACTTTAAGGAAATTCTTTTTGAATCCGTTCAGAACTTTGGGCGTGCATTCATAAATTCAATGATTGTTCTGGTTGCAACAGTCATTCTTACAAGCATCGTTTGCTCAATGGCAGGATACGCCTTGCAGCGCGGAAAACTAAAATGCCGGAAATACATTTTTTTAGCGGTGCTTTCACTTTACATAATTCCAATGGAAGCAATAATGCTTCCGCTTATGTATCAGGTTTCTACGCTTGGAATTACAGATACTTACGCTGTCCAGATTTTGCCGTTTGTAGCAAGTCCGCTGTACATCTTTCTTTTTTACAATTATTTCAAGGAAGTTCCGGTTTCCCTTGCAGAAAACGCCGAGCTTGAAGGCGCATCGTTCTGGCAGATTTACAAGAATGTCTATCTTCCTCTGAACAAAAGCCCGATTATCACTGTTTGCATTCTTCAAGGAATGGATATGTGGAACCAATATTTGTGGCCGCTTCTTGTTACAACCGACGAAAAAGTACGTCCGATGTCCGTCGCAATCTCTTCTTTTACAGGAACAGGCGGAGACATTTATTGGGATCAGCTTATGGCTGCCAGTGTTGTAATGCTGCTTCCAGTGCTTTTATTGTTCATCTTCTTCCAGCGTTACTTTGTTGAATCAGTCGCTTCATCTGCTATAAAAGGATAAAACTATGACAGAAATTCTTGAAAAAGCCCAGAAAAGACAGAATGAACTTTCTGAAAAAATCAATTCTTCAAAAGAAATTTTAGCTCAACGTCCGCTTTTCCATTTTGCCACGCCGGGCGGATGGTGCAACGACCCTAACGGATTTTCAGAATTCAACGGAAAAGTCCATCTTTTTTATCAGTATCATCCATATTCAACACAATGGGGACCAATGCACTGGGGACACGTAACCACAAAAGATATGCTCACGTGGAACTTAGAACCAGTCGCATTGGCGCCAGACACAAATGCTGACAAGAACGGATGTTTTTCAGGAACAGCGATTTCAACAGAAGACGGCAGACAGATTATTGCATATACAGGAGTTTCTAAAGACGGCGATAAAGAAATTCAAAACCAGTGCATAGCATTTGGAGACGGAAAGACGTACGAAAAAATTTCACAAAACCCGGTTCTTACCGCAAAAAACATTCCGTTTGAATACCAGAAAGATCATTTCCGCGATCCGAAAATCTGGAAAAAAGACGGAAAATTCTACATGGCCTGCGTATTAAAACAGCTGGACAACTGCGGCGCAATGGTGATATTTGAATCAAAAGACGCAAAAAAATGGACTTACAAAGGAATCTTGGATTCAAGCAGAAACGACTTCAGCGGAATGTGGGAATGTCCCGACGTGCTTAATTTAGACGGAAAAGACATGCTGATTTTTTCCCCGCAAGAAATGAAAAAAGACTACAACGCCGGATTTCATGACGGAAACAACAGCGTTTATTCAACAGGAATTCTTGACTACAAGAAATTTAAATTCTTCAGCGACATAAGAGCCGAAAATAAATGTTTTGCAGCCCAAATTGACTACGGCATTGATTTTTACGCGCCGCAAACAACAAAACTTTCAGACGGAAGAACAATTCTAATCGCATGGATGCAAGCCTGGGAATCTTACATTACGCCGGAAAATTATTTATGGTCTGGAATGATGACAGTTCCGCGCGAACTTTCGTTCAAAAACAATCGGCTATACCAGAATCCGGTTCGTGAACTGGAGAATTTAAGAGCCGATGAAGAAAATTCAGAAATTCCGCCGGAAAAAGAAAAAACAATTCTGGACCAGCAGGAACGCCATTTTGAACTGGAATTTCAGGTTTCAGAAAAAACTTCCGGAACAATAAAAATAATCCTGGGAAGCACAGAAGACGAATATGTCCTGTTAAAAATCGATTTGTACGAGCAAAGCATATATTTTGACCGCTCAAAATCGCAGATTCCCGGAAAAATTTCTGAAAGAAAAGCAAAGCTGCCACCAAAAGAAAAAGAAACAAAAATCAGAATTATCGGCGACACCTGTTCACTTGAAGTATTTGTGGATGACGGCAAAATGGCTTTTACAAACACATTCTTTCTTTCCAAAACAAACACAGATTTGCGCATAAAAAATGAAACTTCGCAAAAAATACGCTGCAAAACCTGGAAACTCCAGAAACAGGAGGCTAGATAAGATATGACAAGCAAAAAAGAATTTGATGTTATCGCATTAGGTGAGCTTTTGATAGATTTTACCCAGAACGGAACAACCGATCAGGGAAACTGGCTGATGGAAGCAAACCCCGGCGGAGCGCCGTGCAATGTTCTTGCAATGCTTTCAAAACTCGGACACAAAACAAGTTTTATCGGACAGGTTGGAAACGATATGTTCGGAAAAATGCTAAAAGAACGGGTTTCTTCAATTGGAATCGACGTTCAAAACCTTGTGTTTTCGGACGAGTACAACACAACCTTGGCATTTGTTCACACAGCGCCAGACGGCGACCGCGACTTTTCATTCTACAGAAAAAGCGGAGCAGACGCATTTCTTTCAAAAGATAAAATCAATTCAGAATTAATAAAAAGCGCAAAGATTCTTCATTACGGAAGCCTTTTGATGACAAACAAAACCGTAAACGAAGCCACGGAGTTTGCCCTTCAAACTGCAAAAGAAAACGGAATTATGCTTTCGTTCGACCCGAACCTTAGAAAACCGCTCTGGAATTCAATTGAAGAAGCAAAAGAACGAATCTGGTTCGGAATTTCAATGTGCGACATTCTGAAAATCGCAGAAGAAGAGCTGGAATTGATAACCGGAGAAACAGGCATTGAAAAAGGAATAGAAAAAATCCGGCAAAAATATTCAATTCCGCTCATAACCGTAACAAAAGGCAAGCACGGAAGCAACTGCTTTTATGCAGACGACAACACAGAACTAAAGGCCAGCGTTCCAACATTCTCAAACGTAAAAACCATCGACACAACCGGAGCGGGAGACACATTCTGCGCCTGCATCCTTCACGAAATCCTTGAAAACGGCTACAAAAACTTTACCCAAGACCGCCTGACCAAAATGCTGACATTCGCAAACGCCGCAGCCAGCCTAATAACAACAAAAAAAGGCGCCCTCTGCGTAATGCCGAACAAACACCAGATTGAAGAACTGATGAATTCAGCAAAAATGTAGAAAAACAAGGCAGAAATTCTTTTTGGGAATTTCTGCCTTGTTTAATTATTCAGCATTGCGGGCAAGGCGGAAGCCTATTATATTGTATTGACCGATATTGCTTATAGACTTTTCATTAGACCAGTTTAATCCTCCTAAAGAAATTCCCTTAGATTCCAAACACCATTCTGTAACATTTCCTTGCATATCATACAGGTCATAACCGTTGGCTTTTTTGGTTGCAACAGGATGCGTTGTATTTTTGCTGTTGCTGCCACACCAACCAACTTCGTCAATATTGTCGCTACCTGCATATTTAAAATCCTGACCGCCTTTTTCTGCATAGTGCCATTCTTCTGGAGTTGGAAGCCTAAAACCATTAGCATCTTCATTATACTGAAAAGCTTTATAATAAGGTTCATCGCCCTTATTAGGCGTATAATTCCATTCGTTTATATCAATTTCATTATCCAAAGCGTAAGCACATTCAAAACCGTACATCATGCTTAATTTGTTGCAGAAATAAATCGCATCAAAGAAACTTACATTTTCAACAGGATTATCTTTTCCTTTGAATTCACTTGGATTTTCGCCCATAATTGATTCATACAGCTTTTGTGTTACTTCGGTTTTGCCGATTGAATAATCTTTGCCTGGAAGTTTTACCATATCTAAGCTGCCGTAATTTGAGCGGACAATGCGGAAACCGACATTAGAATACATACCATCCGTGCTGAAGACATTCCTGTCACTAACCTCGCAGTGAGCGTAGTAGTCTACATAGTCGCCACCACAGGAATACCGTTCGTAGTCACCGTCGGAATCCCAACACCACTCATAAACATTTCCGCTCATATCATGCAAACCATAACCATTGGGCTTTTTCTGTGAAACCGGATGTGTCACATCATTACAGTTATCTTCATACCAAGCAACTTTATCAATATCATCGCCTCCTGAATATCTATAATTCTCTCCACCTTTGGCCGCATACTGCCATTCTTCCACTGTAGGCAAACGGTAACCGTTCGCAAAAATGTTCTGTGTTATATCGCCATAAATTTCATATTCATTATGCGGCTCGTAATCCCATTTACGGACATTAGTTTCTCCGTCCACCGCATAAACAGGCTGCAATCCCTTTTTCGCACTCAGTTTGTTACAGAAATAAATTGCGTCATACCAGCTTACATTTTCAACCGGATAATTTGATGTATTTCTTTTAAGATTTTCCAGTTTATATTCAGAACATTTTTCATTGTCACGGCAGAAATAACTTGGATTTTCACCCATTACTGATTCATACAGTTTTTGCGTTACTTCTGTTCTGCTGATTGAATAGTCCTTGCCCGGAATTTTTACCATGACCAGACTTGATTTACGAACCTGTTTTACAGCAAAGAAAATTCCGCCAGCCAACAGAACTCCACAAACAGAACCTGACACAATCGCAATTATCTTTTTTGCTTTTGCGCTGAGCGGTTTGCGCGGCTTTTTCTCTTTTATGATATTTTCTGAAGATTTTTCTGTGTTCGGAGCAAATTCCTCACTGAAAGTGTCTTTATAGAATTTCCCAGGCAATATATAGTTGAACAGTGGTGTGATAAAAATATTATAAATCCATGCAACTCCAGAAAGAATCAAAGAAAAAATGACTATTCCACTCCGACTTTCTTCTGTACCAAAATCATACAATTTTGAAGAAATAAAATTCATTAAATATGGCAAGGCAAAATAAAATGCATAATTTTGAAAAAATTCATATTTTCTGCCTTCTATCATATCCTTTGACTTGCTTATAGCTTCCCTTGCAGTTATATTAGGATTGTCCGCAAGAATGAAGAATGTCATAGAATATCTTATTCCGGCAATAATTCCCGGAACAAACAGAAGCAAAGACCACAGGAATATTCTTATTCCCCATAACCAGCCAGCACGGAACGCAACCCCAAAATCCCTGAATCCAGAAAAAAGCGTTGAAACTTTCACTTTTTTTGTTCTTACAAGCTCCAGAATCGCACGGTGAAATCCCAAATACATCGGTCCAAATATGATGAACGGACCGACAACAGTCACGCATGATAAAAGCATAATCAGAGCAAAAAGTGCCCCGATTCCAAACATCTTCCAGTAACAGCCCTTAATTTCATGTTTGGCTGAAGACAATTCATCGATAAAATTCATAAAATTCTCCTAAATATTGACAAAAAATTTATAAACTAGTTCAAAACTAAACTAAGTTCAAAAACTCTGTTTTTATTTTTTTCATTTTATGTTCCAAATCCTGATAAACAGTAGATTCATCTATCATTAGCTTTTTTAGTTCTTTTTTTAATTCTGACTTCTTTTTACGAGGAATTATTATTCGTCGTGGAAAGAATGGAAATTTAGAACAATTTCCACTCTCATCTTCTCCAAAATAAAAGAATAATCCTCCTTGTGCTCTTATACGTTCATTATTCAGTTTTGGCTGAACGACAAGAACAGTATCATTCATCTTTGGTACTTTGTTTTCATCATTTTCATAAGAATCATATTTTCGAGACATTTGCACAACTTTTTTATCATCATAATAAAGCCTATCGTTTTTCTTTAACTCAAAAATCAAGACTTCTCCATCATGACGTTCATTTTCTACAGCAAAATACAAAGCAATTAAACTTGATTGGGTAATATCAAGTAATCTTGTTGGCATTCCATAATGTTGCATTTTTACCAGTTTTTCAAAATTATTCATTGAATCTGGAAAATCTTGAGGAGAATCTTTTATTGCCGTTTTAAAAAGAGACAATTCTTTTTCTACATATAAATGTTTTTTATTATGAGCAGTCGATTCTCTATAAATTCCAGGAATCAAATTATAACGTGTTGAAGAATGACCTCTATAAAAATATTGAGACTGCTGTATATTTGTTAAAAGCTCTATAATCAATAAATATATACCAACTGTAAATTTTTCCTTATTTGAAATGCTTTTTATATAAATATCATCATATTCGTCATCATCGCCATAGTATTCAACAGAAAAAACTTCAATACCTATCTCATTAGATGTGTTTTTTATACTTTCAAAATCCTTAAACTCATCTTTTGTAACAACGTAACATTCACACAGATTTCCTTTGACATCGATTATAAATAAATCGAAATTGTTTAACTCTGAAAGGATTTTTTCATTACTTAATTCTATTTTTTTATTCCAGTCAGAATTTTTTGTATAAATTGATTCTTTTGGAAAACCTTTAGTTTCCAATTTTTCTATAAGTATATTAATTGCTGTTTCTTTATTCATATAAATCCTTAGTTTTGTTCCTAATATTTTTCCTCAACTCGCTGTAGCAGTTACGTACATATTCCGCTGCGGCTTGCCGCCTGCGCTACACTGGTACTACACAGCCACAGCTCGTTAATTACTTGCCTATAGAGCGGACAAGGCGGAAACCTATATCGTAAGTCCTGTAGTCGGCACTGTTGTCGGTCCGACTATCAACCTTACAGCCGCTGTCGAAATAGCACCAACCGCCGCCGCAGTGATAGCGGCTTCTGTAGCTGTAGGAATCCCAACACCATTCACAAACATTGCCACTCATGTCGTAAAGTCCGTAGTGATTAGACTTTTTCTGTGCAACTGGATGAGTTACATCTCCACTGATATCTGCATACCATCCGACAGAATCAAGGTTGTCGCTTCCGCTGTACTTATAGTTCTCTCCGCCTTTTGCCGCATATTGCCATTCGTCAACTGTAGGTAATCGGAATCCAGTCGCATTTTCATTCCAAGTAACAGAACTTCCATCTCTTGTGTATACTGGTTCGTATCCAAGATATTCACTCAATGCGTTGCAAAATTCAATTGCGTCATACCAACTGACCTGTTCAACCGGATAATTGGATGTAGTTCCATTGTCACGGCCGAAATAACTTGGATTTTCACCCATTATTGTTTCATAAAGCTTTTGAGTTACCTCTGTTTTCATAACTGAATAATTTTTTCCAGGAATTTTTACAAATTCAATATTCAATTCTCTATCACGCCTTTCAAATTCATATTTTTTATTAACCTCCACTATGGAAGAATTCAAATCTAATCCTTTTGAAAAGAATACCTTTAGATCTGAAAAAAACTTCCTTTCCTTTTCTGCAACACCGTCCACAATTCTTAAATCCTGTTCAGGCTTCATAGTTCTTGGTTGTTTACTGTTCAGGCTGCTTGTCTGCGTTACTTTGCCGCTCACGGTGTTTATTACCCTAATCTTGTTAAAATTGAATGTGTACTGACTTGGCTTGTCGTCCGGCTCGGCGCTTACGTTGTAGTCAATTTCAAAGTAGATAATCGGGTCGCCGCGTGTAAGCAAGGAGTTGTACATATCCACGTTGTTTGTGTATTCTTCTATAACTGCGTCGTTCAGCTCTGTCTCCATATCAGGAGCTTTTTTGCCGCTGAGCGCGTCATAATTCACAATAAAGTTGTCCGTGTAAAGCAGAACTCCGTCTGAATACAAGCTAAGGTATGCGTTCCAACCATTCTGGCTGCCTTCATACGTTCCAAAACTTACTTTAAGCTCGTCGCCCATGCTGCTTACAGTGCGGATATTGCCCAACGCTTTCTGGTCGGCGCGAATTTCCTGAAGAAGGCTCTGCTGCTGCGGCATTGTGCTTTGCTTTACAGCCTCGCAGTCCGCAAAGAATTTGTTTGTTAGGTCTTCGTAGCTCTTTTTTACCTGATTTTCGCGGCGCGTTTTTGCCTGCTCTGTAGGCTGTCCGTCGCTTCCAAGCTCCACGGTTGTGTAGTTCTTGTTACGGATTCTTGCTTCCTCATTTTTGCGGTCCTGAACAAGCTGGTCGTAGAGTTCCTGCGAACGGTGCTCCACATTCTGGCGGATTTCCACAAGAGCCTTTTTCTTGGACTCAATTATGTTTATCTGCCCAAGAACGCCCTGCTTTTCCATTTTTAACTTACGCACTTCCGCAGCCTTTGCCGCGGCATCTTTTGCCATCTGGTCACGCTGTGTCTTTAGGGCAATGCTTCGTTCAGCCTCAAGTTTTGCGTCCGCGTCGGAACGTGCCTTTTGAGCCTTTAGTTCTTCCTGACGTTTTTTTTCGGCATTCTGCTTTTCCAAAAGAAGGGCTTTTTCCGCCTCGATGCGGTTCTTGTTCTGAATGGCGTTTATGTCGTTGCTTGTCATCAGCTTGGAAAGCTCCGCGTCGTAGTCGTTCATCATCTTCTGGAACTGAGCCTCATTCTGTTTTGCAAGGGCAAGCTGGTCGTCAACGCTGAAGTTTGAAGAACCGCTTGCAAGAAGATTCTTGTTTAGGTCACTTATCTGAATTCCAAGTTTTTCGCCAAGTGCAAGTGTAAGCTCGTCTATCGCGCCTGTTGAGCCGTAAAGATATTCGGCTTTTGAATATTCCTTGCTTGTCGCGCTTGCCATCTGCTCGCCTGTTGTAAGGTCGGTAAAATCCACGCTGATTACATATCCGTTGCCGGTTTTTCTGAGTTTTGTAAAAAGCGCGAACTTTGCGGTTGTGATTTTTCCAAGCTCAATCGCGGTGGATTCATCGCGGGCATCGCTTTCGCTTTCCGCCTGAAGTTTTTTTAATGCCGCCTCAGACTTTGAATCAACAACAGTTTTCATTCCAAGAAATTCCTGCAAGTTGCTTTTCAGCTTATCCTGAATCTGTCCCGGAAGCCATGCTGCTTCTGCGCCGGCAAGGTTTATAACTTCCTGATTCACAACCTGAACAGGAAGTTTTGTAAGATTTTTTCTTGCCTCTGCTTTCTGTTCTTCTATGCAACGTTCCTTGTATTCTTCAAGCGTTTCAATGCCTGCAATATCTGTGATTGCATAAGTTTTTGACGGCAAATCCTTTACTGCAAATGTTGTCGCAAATTTTGCCTTTTTTGTGTATGCAATGCGCTCGGTAATATTCGCCATCTCCATACCGGAAACAACCTTTATTTTGTTCTTTGCAAAAAGAGGCAAAGTAATACCGCCATCCTCAGCAACTGACATAGAAGCCAAATCAATTTCGCTCACAAAAATAGCGTTAGCGTCCTTATTTTTTTCAAGAGCCTTTCCAAGTTTTGCCTGTGCAACATTTGTCTGCGCAAAAATGGAAAAAGAAAGAAATGTGGTAAGTAGTAAAAGTATGTATTTTTTCATTTTTCATCTCTCATTTTTTCGATATAAAGTGCAGATAAGTAATTTTTATAAGGACTTATTACTGCTTCTTTCGAGTTAGAACAGGAGTCCATTAACTCTGACCATAAAAACAACTTTTTTACTAAATCCATATCATCACTTTTTAACTCTGTAAGCTCTACACCAGCTTTGTTTAATACCATGGATAATTCCTTAAAACAATTCATAAAACTTTTCCTTGGATAAAATAATTCTTCTAAAGCCTCAATTTCCCTACATCAAAAAATCAGCCAGATTTGCCGCTTCTTCTGTTGCCGCTTTCGTCTGAGCTTCCTGTGCGTCCATTTCTTTTGCTTTTAAGGCAGCTTTCGCAGTTTCAGCGTTGCTTGCGGCAGCGTCAGCGTTCGCCTTTGCGCGTTCTGCTTCAAGGCGTGCCATCTGGACTTTGTAAAGAGCTTCTTCCTCGGCTTGTTTAGCTGAGTCCTTTTTGTCAGCGTCTGCCTTCATCTCGCTGAAAAGTGCGCCGACTTTCTTCTGTGTTTCAGTGGTCAGGTCTGCTCCGCCCATAACGTCCATAAGATACTTCTTACAGAGGTTATCCCAAGTGCCTTTATCCATGGAGAACACTGTGTAGTAAATGTACTGCTCGCTCTGCTCTTTTGTTCCTGCCTTTGTTGTGCGCACTTTCTGGAAGAATCCTGACTCCTCGCGAAGTCCTGTCATATCTGCCTTTGTCTCGCTGGCTGCAACATAAACAGCTTCAAGCTGTCCTACGTCATTCAAACCCTGCCCTACGCGTCCGATTACTTTCTGGCTAAGCTCCGCCGCCTGCGTGTAGGCAAATCCCGCGCGGCTCAACGCCTGTGCAGTCGCTTCTGTTTTTCCGGTCGCCATGCTCACCTTTACAACACGGTTTGCATCTGTTCCCCACTGCTGCTTGAACGTGTCGGAATTTCCACGGCGCATATTTTTTAGCCACTGAGGAGCCGCAACCTCTCCCAAAGTTCTGTCCGTCCAGTCAATAACCACAACCTTGTCAACACCATCGTCAACATTAATCTTTAAAGTCGGGTCAACAGATTTTGTGCTTGCACAACCTGCCATTCCTAAAACAAGTGCAGCTGCTGCACATACAACAAATACCTTTTTCATTTTTTTCCTCCGAATGAAAATTCTATAATTCAAGGAAGCCGCTCAAATCCTTTTTTACAGCTTCCTCTGTTTCCTTTGCCAGTCTTGGAAACGCTTTTTTCTGGGCGTTTTCAAGCGTATATGCGACAGACTTTTCTGCGGTCTGAACCTCGCATGAATACACAGTTTTTTCCTCTTTGTTCTGGATTTTAACTTCCAGTCCGGGCCTTACAGAGACGGGCTCGCTTCCCGACACATTCAGTTCTATGAGGACTTCCGCAATGTAATTCGCCTGCTCAATGTTTTTAACAACTTTCATTCCGTAGTCTGTAAATGCGGAAGAAACAGCGCTTTCCGCAAGGCGGTTATAGTCGTTTTCTGTCTGAATATATATAGAACAATTCTGCCTGCTTTCCTCAAAAATCACCGGAACGTTGGAGATTCTATCACGCTCATCCTGATAAGCCGCCTCTTCCTTTGGATTTATAATTCTGCCGTACTCAAGTTTTTCCAAAAGCTCTGTTGCGTTCCGCCACACTTTTCCGCACATTCCACTTTTGGAAAAATAATCCGGCTCATTTTCAAGATTTTTGTAGAGACCGTTAAAGCTGTTCTTCTTGATTTCAATCTGAGGCTTGTACTGCTGCCACGCGTCATTGCGATTCATGTAGACCACGCAGTACCACTTTTTTTCCGCCTTGTAGTAGAACGGCTCGGTGTATTCAAGCGCGAAAAGCTCCACTTGCGACTGAACATTCACATCGTCCACAACAAGAGTTTTTTCTTCCGCGGAATTTGCCGCTGTAACGGAAGTCATTGTTGTTGAAAGATTCGCATTCACGCTTGTCTTGAAGTACCGCGAGAGCGCGGCGGTTGCATCGGTTCTTGCCTTTTCAGCGCTGTCGCCGCTTCCACGCTGGGCAAGATATTCAGAATTCGGGAACACAGTCCTGTAGTTCTGAACCCATTCCGGCATCGCGGCTTTTTTTGCATAAAGCGGCAACAGGCAGGCAAACGCCAACAGAGAGAAAAAATGTTTTTTCATTGAAATTCCTTAAAAAACAAAAAAGGCATATTTTTCACGCACAAGCGCACAAAATATGCCTTTTCTGTTTTTATTAATTTGTAAAATCTAGAATTTTTATAAAATTCGATTATATCGTCTGAGTTGTTGAGTTGTTGAGTTGTTGAGTTGTTGAGTTGTTGAGTTGTTGAGTTGTTGAGTTG
>ERZ1026780.1470-NODE-1470-length-15386-cov-6.433370_pt1 | contig 15386 bp, 9 predicted proteins | sample MGYA00380126_ERZ1026780 | MGnify/ENA primary metagenome ERZ1026780 (study PRJEB33269, sample SAMEA4719762) | human gut metagenome | biome: human-associated habitat; feature: organic feature; material: feces | place: Cameroon | collected 2013-10 ... | reverse complement strand
CGCGCGAGGGACGAAAAGTCGTCGCCCACGAGCCACGAGGTCGCCGTGACCAGAACATTGCTCACCGGCTCAGCGGCCATCGTCCCGCCCTTGCGGAAAGTCACCTGCAGCGTCCCCGGCGCGTCCACGAAGAGGGCGTAGGCCCAGGGGCTCAGGCGGACAAGGCCGGCGCCGGCGCGGCTGAACTGCCAGTTGCCCACCTCGTACCCCTCGTCGCACGCCGCCATGAACAGGGCCGCCTCGCCCCAGGCGTACCAGCCCTCCCCCGGCGTCACGGTGCAGCCGCCGAGCGGCGCGTTCGGACACGTGGGCACGACCGTCACGTAGACGGCGTTCGTCTGCGAGAAGTCCCAGGTGAGCGCAACCGCGTCGTTCGCGGCGAGGTCCAGCGTCGCCGCGCGGCCCGCGCCGGAGAGGACGGCGCCCGTCGTCGCGTTCGTCGCCGTCCACCCCCCGCACGCCAGCACCACGCCCGCGTCCTGGTTCGTGACCACCGCGTCGCAGGTGAAGGTGTAGGGGCCGTTCGTGTAGCAGTTCGCGTGGACGCCGCACGCCTGCGCGGGGTCCGCCGTCGCGTTGATCGCCGCCTCGGCCGCCTTCGACGTCGCCCCAATCGTCACGGTGATGCCGGACGTACATTCCGCGAAGCGCGCCGCCCCCACACCGAGGACGCGCAGGAGGCTGTTGGAGACGGCCTCCAGGATCGCGTCGGTCTCCTCCGCGTCCTGCGTCACCAGCTCCGGCGTTCCGTCGATCGGCGCAAACGTGTAGGTGAGCGCGCGCGTCGTCTCCACTGCGTCGAGGCCGTTCGTCTCGGCCGCGTGGCTCGCGTCGTGCGTGACGTTCGTCACCGTCGTCACCGTCGCCAGGTAACCGTAGGCGAGCGCGCCGTTCTTCGCCTGCCAGCGGTCGGCGGGATCGACGGCGGACGGCAGGTAGACGCCGTAGGAGAGGTCGGCGCCGTCGCCCGCCGTCGAACTCGACTGCGCGAAGTAGTAGACGAACCGGTCGGAAAAACCGTCCACGTTGTCCTGGGCAAGGTTGTAGATGAGGCTCAGCACGGCCGTCGTGTTCGTTTCCCCGGTGACGCCGCTCACGCGCAGGATCGCCTTGCCCTCCCTGAGGGCGTACAGCTTCGCGCGCTCCAGGGAGTAGGCGACCGTGCAGTCCATGAGGACGAACTCGAAGGCGTTCGGCAACAGGGGGCAGAGTTCGTCCGACGTCTTCGTTTCGTCCGCCGCATCCGCGTTGATCTCGATTTCCGCCACCTTGTCCTGACACGTCACCGTGCAGGTTCCCATGTCCGCCGGGACGCGCGTCCCGAAATAGCCCTCGCCGCTCGACGTGAGCGTGCGGCCGAGACTGGCGATCTCCAGCGGGGCGCCCGGCATCGTGACGTGCCCGACGACCGGCACGATGTCGTCGTTGTCGTAGGCGATCATCGTGATGACCACGTCGACGACCTCGGAAAGGTAGGTGCCGCCGCCCACCGTCGCCTGCGTGTCGATCTTCGGGAGGGCGTACCAGCCGTCGCCCGAGCCCGACCAGCCCATGAAGACGCGCACGCGCTCGACGCCGTCCGCATCGAGGCCGTAGCCGGCCGCGACGACCGCATGGCCCTCGATGCCCATGCCCACGGGCACGCCCGCGCGGCACTGGTTGTAGATGAGCTTCTCCAGCTCTTCCTGCGCCGGGTTCTCCTCATCGCTCAGCCACACGCTGCGCGCGTGGCGGAAGCCGAAGACGTCCTTCAGGGCCGTCACGATGCCGTCCATCATCGCTCCCGACTCGTCGTCCGTCCACATCATGCCCACGCCGACGCCCGCGTCGAAGGCGACGCGCCCGATCAGCTGCTGCTGCTCCGTCGTAAGCGCCGTCGCGGGCGCGTTCGTGCCGCCCCAGTTCTCCGGCAGGATCGACCAGTCGATCGGCCCGCCCAGCGTCTTCGCGCTGTAGGGCTTGCCGTTGTAGGTGCAGGCGTCGTTCACGAGGCCCGAGACCGCGTTCGTCGTGCCGTAGAACTGCGCGAGCGCCGCGCACGCCGTCGCGACGCAGCCGCACACGGCATGGTTCGGCGTGTAGAGGTTGTAGAGGTAGGCCCCGTTGTAGGAAGACTGGTTCCAGTGCGTGAGCGCGCCCTTCTTCTCGAAGCCCTTGACGACGCACACCTCGACGACCTCCTCTGCGGCGACGCCGGCCGCCTTCGCCCTGACGGCCCTTGCCCTGAGCGGCGCGACGTTCGTCAGGCGCGCCCACTTCGCCTCGCACGCCGCACCCCACGCCTTCGCCACGTCGGCCGCGTCGTCGCCGTCTGTGGAAGAGGCCGCCGGCGCGGCGGCGGCGCGGCGCGGCGCACGCGCGGCGCCTTGCTGCGGATAGAGGCCGAGGAACTGGAGACGCCGCCGCATGTCGCCCCGCAGAATACCCTTCAGCGGATGCGCCTCCGGGAGGACGCCGGGATCGTTGTCGAGCGCCACCACCACGGGCTCGATCTCGGTGACCGGCGCGACGACGAGCATGCCGCCGCCCGCCATCGAGACCTGGTGCCACAGGACAACGCCGGTTGCGGCATCGCATTCGGTGACGACGTTGGTCGCCCCCTGCCCCGCGCCGAACGCCCCGTTCCGCGCAGCCCATGCATCCGCCGCCGCCATCGCCCGTTCGGGCGACACCGACTCCGCGCTGGCGCCAAGCGCCAACGCCATTGCGAAGAGCATCAAAACGATCTTTTTCATGCTTTCTCCACCGTTACCAACGAGACGGTTCCCGGAGAAGTGTACACTTCCCCATGAAAATCGTTCGGCATTATACACGATTTTTAGACTTCGGTCTATAGCCTTTTAGCCTCAATGGGCACCGCATGGACATAAAGCACCGCATCGGGGGAAGAATCGGGGGAAGATACGTTTCCGCGCGCCCGCGCACACGGAGACACCATCGGGGACGCACACGGGCACGCGGGCCGCCGGGGACGTCGGCCCCTACCATGCCCCACGTCCTGTCCGCACCCATGGTAGGGCGCGACGTCCCCGGCGCGCCGCGCACACGAGGACACCATCGGGGACGCACACGGGCACGCGGGCCGCCGGGACGTCGGCCCCTACCATGCCCCACGCCCTGTCCACGCCCGTGGTAGGGGCCGACGTCCCCGGCGGCCCGTCCCCGGCGCGGGTCCTTCGCGCGCCGCCTGCCTTTTGTGCAACATGCAACTTCAAGCCGCGAAGCCTAGAACCTAAAACCTAGAACCTAAAACCTAATTTAGACGTCACCGCGCTCGACGTCCCGCTTCAGCGCCTTCTTCTTCAGCGCGTCGCGCTTGTCGTGCAGCTGGCGGCCTCGGCAGATGCCGAGTTCGAGCTTGATGCGGCCCTTCGAGAGGTAAAGGCGCAGGGGGATGAGCGTGAGACCCTTCGCCTCGGTCTTGAGGCGCAGATCCTCGATCTGCTTTTTGTGGACGAGAAGCCGCCGATTGCCCTGCGGCGCGTGGTTGAAGCGGTTCCCGAAGGCGTAGACCGGGATGTTCATCCCCACGACGTAGAGCTGGCCGCCCAGCACGGCGCCGTATGCGCCGGAGAGGGAAGCCTCGCCGTGCCGGACCACCTTGACCTCGGTGCCGCGCAGTTCAAGGCCGCACTCGATCTTGTCGAGCACGACGTAGTCGTGCCACGCCCGACGGTTGACGGCGAAGTCGCCGGGGGCCTTGGACTTCTGTTTCTTCCCGTCCGCCACGAATGACCCGAATTAGGCGAAGATGGACTTCGACGCCGCGTGCTTCTGCCAGCGGGTCTTCGCGTCCTCGGCCTTCGCGATCGCGTCGAAGTCGATTTCGCTGATGAGCTTGCCCTCCGCGACCTCGCGGAGCGCCGTGTCGACCTTGTCCTCGTCCGGAGCGTGCGGCTTCACCAGGGGCTTCTCACCGGCAATGAGCTGCTTCTCCCGCTTCGAAATCAGGTTCACGAGAACCGGAATCGAGGGGACGCGTTCATGGGCTTTCTTCAGAAGTTCGGTGTTCATGGGCTCTCCGTAGGTTTTTCTGCACTCTTCTCCACTGAAAAGAGTTCATTAGTATACACTTTCATCCCCCGCTCCGCAAGTGGATGATTAAGTGATTAAGTCGCCGCTACGCGGCTTTAAGTCCATTCGGGTTCTTTTCGTTCGTGTCGTTTTCGCGGCATTGTCGTACCGATTGGGAGAGAGAAGGGGGACGAAACGGGAGGGACGCGCTTGTCGCGTCCGTCTACGGGACGCAACAGCGCACAGGGGTGTCCATTTCAGCGCCACGCGCCGAGGGCGGCGCGGGTACAGCGCGCGCCGGGCCGTCCGTGGGTGCGTGCCGGGCCATCCGTGGGCGCGTGCGGAGCCCGGTCGCGACAAGCGCGACCCTCCCGTCCCTGCACCGCCGCGCAGCACAATTTAAAGCCGCGAAGCGGCGACTTAAAGGCCGGAGGCCGACTTAACCACTTAAGGCCGCGAAGCGGCTTCCAGCCGCCGGACGCGGGATTCCTCGTCCTTGTTCAGCACCTCCACGAGATAGGGCGCATGGCCGCCCCGGCAGAAGAGGCCGTGGACGGCGCCGGGGCCGTCGGAGGCGATCACGTCGAGGATGAGGCGAATCATCGCCTTCGAGATGCGCAGCCCCGGAATGAACACGGGGATTCCCGGCGGGTAGGGCACGAGGAACTGCGAGGCGATGCGCCCCTCGCTCTCCTCGATCGGCACGAGCTCGCCGTCGCACAGGGCCGCGTCGTGCGGCAGGGCGACGGCCTGGCCCGAGACGGCCTCCAGCACGCTCCGTCCCGCGCCATCGGCCTTCGCCCCCCTCGGCGGCACGGGGCGCCCGATGAGCCCCCGGTACTGACGGCAGACGCGGAAGAGGTACTCGAAGTGCTCCTCCACCGTGCCCGTCGTCACGAGGAAGAGGATCGTCGTGGCGCTCGCCTTCTCCCACTGGATGTGCGCCTTGAGAAGCGCCTTGCGGAAGTCTGCGCAGGCCTTGGCGGAGCGCAGCATGAGGACGATCTTGAGCGGGTCCTTCATGTACCCCGCCGCGCGCCAGTCCACGCCCGTTCCCGCGATCTCCTCCAACCCCGCGAAGCACGCGCCCTCCGGCTTGCCGCACTCGTCCGCCACGCGCTTGCGGAACGCGGCCGCCCACCGGATGCGCTCGTCGATGAGCTTCATCCCCTCCAGGCGCATCTGCACGCCCGCCACGTCGAGCGCCGCGAGGAACGGGTAGTGCGGCGACGTGGAGTGCCAGTAGCGCAGGATCTCGTGGAGGTCGTGCGAGAACTTCTCGTAGCTGCCGTGCCCGTGGAGCGCGAAGCGCCGCCGCAGCCAGCGGAACTGCGGCGAGGCGTCCTCCTCCAGCAGCTGCTTGAAGCGCGTGGAGACGTGGACCATCGACGCCTGCGAAAACGCCGCGAGCGTCTTGTGCGTGGACTGCACGGCGAAGTGCGCCCCGCACGTCTCGTTCACCGCGTTGTAGCGCACGGCGTCGCCGCCGCCGCGCCCGAAGGTGTAGAACGGGTGGAAGTTGAGGTACGCCGCCCACGCCTCGTCCGCATAGAAGAGCACGCCCGCCCGCTCGCACATCCGCGCGATCTCCCACACGGGGTAGAGCACGCCCTCGTAGGTGCAGGTGGTGAGAACGAGGAGACGGGGCTTCCGCGCGGCCGGGGTTTCCGCTTCGAGGACGCGGCGGATGTCGTCAAGCGCGACGGGCCCCCACACGCCGAGGCGGGCGTTCCAGCGCGCCGGCAGATAGCGCGGCACGGCGCCGGACGTGACGACCGCGTGGTGGACGCTCTTGTGGCAGTTGCGGTCGATGAGCACCGTCTCGCCCGGACGCAGCAGCGTCATGAGCATCGCCTTGTTCGAGGTGGACGTGCCGTTCGTGACGTAGCGGCTCTGCGCCGTGCCGAAGATCTCGCTCGTGAGCTTCTGCGCCTCGGAGAGCGGCGTGTGCCCCTCGGGGCTCGACAGGTCCCCCAGCGACTCCACCGACACCGAGAGGTCCGTGCGGAAGAGCGTGCCGCCGAACGCCTGGTGGAACCCGTGCAGGAAGGGCGAGTTCGAGAACGCCCGCCCGCCGTTGTGCCCCGGCGTGTGCCAGTTCGTGCCGGCCTTCACGTTCACGTACTGCCGCAGCGCCGTGGAGAAGCGCGGCATCCAGAAGCTCTTGAAGAGGTGGACGAGGCGTTCGTGGTGCTTCGTGGGCGACTCGAAGACCTGCGCCGCCTTCTTCGTCCAGCGCCGCGCCGGCAGCGTCACCTCCGCGTGGCCGGAGCGCGTGAGGACGACCTTCGGGATCGCGGGGAAGAAGAGCTTGAGCCAGTTGCGCAGGGTGAGGCCGTCCATGGACGACTCCAGCAGGTCGTCGTCGATCAGGAAGAGGCAGCACGCGCGCCCCGCCTCGGTCAGCACGCCCCGGGGGCCGCCGCTCGTGAAGAGCGCCTTCGCAAGCGCCTCCGTCGTGTTCGCGGTGACGAGCCGCAGCGGCGGGTAGTCGAGCGCCGCCACCGTGTCGAACGTCTCGCGGCAGAAGTCGCGGAAGGCGTCCGTGAGCCCGTATTCGACGACCGGCAGACGCCGTGCGTCCAGCCGGTTCGCCCGGTGCAGATAGAAGACCGTGAGGGACCGAACCATGTGCTTCACCCCTTTCTGCGTTCGCCGGCGGCGGACTCCGCGGCGCGTTTCACCGCGCCCGCGATCGCCGCCCCGACCCCTGCGGCGGCGGCGATCTCCTCTTCGCCCGCCCGCGCAATGCCGTAGACCGAATGGAAACGCCGCAGCAGCGCCATCTTCTTCGCCGGGCCGATCCCCGGCACCTCGTCGAGCACCGACTCGCGGATCGTCCGCTCCCGCAGGCTGCGGTGGTAGGTGATCGCAAAGCGGTGCGCCTCGTCGCGGAGACGCGTGACGACCATGAACGCCTGCGAATCGCGCGGCAGGAACACGTCGCCGCGCGCGTCGTCCGTCACCAGGATCTCCTGCTGCTTTGCGAGCCCGACGGTCGGCATGTCCGCAAGGCCGATCTCCGCGAAGCGCGCCCGCGCGGCGCGGAGCTGCGTGATGCCGCCGTCGCAGATGTAGAGGTCGGCCTTCGGGGACTTCGCGGTGAGCGTGGAGCCGGGGCCGTAGCGGCGCAGCACGACCTCGCCCATCGCGCGCGGGTCGTCCGCCCCCTCGAAGGACTCGATCCGAAAGTGGCGGTAGTAGCGTCCGTCCGGCACCCCGTCCACCGCCACCACGAGCGACGCCACGTTGTGCGTGCCGAAGAGGTTCGAGATGTCCACGCACTCGATCACGTGCGGCGGCGCGGCAAGGCCGAGCGCCGCCGCGAGCTCGGCGAGGCCCTGCCGCGCGTCCTCGCGGCGCATCTCGGGGCTCTTGCGCACGAAGTGGTTCTTCGTCATCTCCCGGAGCGCGCCGATCGTGTCGCGCAGGCGCGCGGCCTTCGTGAAGTCCTCCCGCGCGGCGGCGGCCTTCATCTCCGCCACCAGTTCGGCGATGATCTCCGGACGCTCCCCGTGCAGGAACGCGCAGGCCTCCGCGAAGCGCGCCCGGTAGTCCGCCACGGAGATGCGTCCCTCGCAGGGCGCCGTGCAGAACCGCACCACGTCCGCATGGCAGTGCCGGTGCGTCTCCTCGTCCGGCGCGAGCGCCGTGCAGCCGCGCAGACCGAACCGCTTCTCCACAAAATCCTTCGCCGCCCGCACGACGGGCGCGGAGGGGAACGGCCCCACGTAGACCGCCCCGTCGTCCCGCACGATCCGGCAGGTGCGGAACGCGGGGAACGGCTCCTCGGGATCCGCCCGCAGCGCGAGGTAGCGCTTGTCGTCCCGCATCAGGATGTTGAAGTGCGGCTTGTACTTCTTGATGAGGTTCGCCTCGGTGAGCAACGCCTCGGCGTCGTTCCGCACCGTCATGAACTCGAGGTCGGCGACCGTGTTCACCATCGAGCGGACCTTCGGCGCGTGCTTCGCGCCGGGACGGAAATACGACCGCACGCGGTTGCGGAGGTTCTTCGCCTTCCCCACGTAGATGATGACGCCCCGACGGTCCCTCATCAGGTAACAGCCGGGGCGTGTCGGAACGGTCTTCAGCCGTTCTCGCAGAACGTCGTTCACGACGGGTGTCGGTTAGGCGTCCGCCTTCTTCTCGGTCTTCTTTTCCTTCTTCTCCTCGTCCTCTTCCCGAAGAAGGCGCTCGCCCTCCTCGGTGCCCTTCTTGAATTCGCCCTTCGCCTTGCCGAGCGAGCGCGCAAGCTCCGGCAGCTTCTTGCTGCCGAAGAGCAGGACGATGAGTGCGACGACGAGAATGATTTGCCAGGGGCCCCAAGCCATGATTTTTCTCCTTCTTCCTTCTTTGGTAAAGATGGTGATAATGTACCGAAAACGGACGGCGGAATCAAGCCCGAATTATGGTATACTGGTGGCAGGCCGAGGATTGCCGGGCGGTTGCCAGATGGCTGGTGGCTGGTCCACGACGACGCGGCGGGTGCCGCGGAGCTTGGATCCCGCGCCTCGGGCCGCCTCAAACAAAAGGAGAGAAGACATGAAGAAACTGATGGCGATTGCCGTTCTCGCGCTCTGCGCGTCCGGGTGCGTGATGACGCGCAACGACACGATCGCGTCCGTGCTGACGCTGAACGTGAAGAGCCCCGACACGAACTTCATCGACAACAACGTGAAGCCCGCGAAGATGGGCGTCGCGAAGGCGACCGGCCTCATCTGCTTCTGCGAGGGCGATGCGTCGATCAAGGCCGCGATGGCCAACGGCAACATCACGAAGATCCACCACGTCGACCGCGAGGTCCGCAACATCCTCGGCATCGTCGCCGAATACTCGACGATCGTCTGGGGCGAGTAGGGATCAGGCGCACAGCGCCGTCCTGGACAGGCCGCAGGAGGACTTCCCCCTGCGGCCCGTTTCATCCAAGGGTACGACGCCGGCATCCAGATGCAGGGCCGCTCGGCGTCAACAGAGACACAGAACGGCGAGGCCGACGACGACGCAGTAGGGGCCGAAGAGCCAGAACCAACGTCCCTTCAGCGCCCGGACGAGCAACGCAAGGGAAACGTAGCCCACCACCGCCGCAAGGAACATCCCCCACGCCATCACGCCCCAGTGGAGGTCCGCCGCCACACCCGCCGCGCCGCCCTTGAACAGCTTGCCCAGTTCCAGCAGCACACCCCCGACGATGAGCGGCGCGCTCATGAGGAACGAGAACTCGGCCGCCCGTTCGGGATCGACGCGCCCGCCCCGCGCCGCCGCGAGCGTCATGCCGCTGCGCGACACGCCCGGCAACAGCGCGATGGCCTGCCCCAGGCCCATGAAGAGCGCGCGCAGCACGCCTACCTCCCGCGTTCCGCGCGGCAAATAGCGCGTCCCCACGAGTACCGCGCCCGTGAACATCAACAGCGCCCCCACCATGCGCACATTCCCCACGAGCGCGTCGATGGCCTCCCGGAAGAGGAAGTAGACCGCCACGGCCGGCAATGCCGAGACGAACAGCTTCGCCACATAGCCCCACGCCGCGCGTTCGCGCCGCACCACCCCCACGCAAACCGCGCGCAGGCGCGCAGCGTAGAAGGCGAAGATGGAAACGAGCGTGCCCGCATGCAGAAAGACCTCCAACCGCATCCGCAATGGTTCCGGCACCTCCAGAAGATGCTGCACGACGACAAGATGCCCGGAAGAGGAAACCGGCAGGAACTCGGCCACGCCCTGCAACACGGCCAACACCGTCACGTCGAAGAAGTCTTTCATCATGGCAGCGGAATCTCCCTGCGGACACATCCTAGATACCAAAAAAACCGCCTTGCGGCGGCTTTTAAGTGGCGGGCTCAGGGAGAATCGAACTCCCCTCTTCGGATCGACAGTCCGAGGTCCTAACCGATGAACGATGAGCCCGTGCGGTGAAAACGCAAGTAGTATAGCATACACCCGTGCGGACCGCAAGGGGGTTTAAAAAAATTTTTCGCCTCCCCGGAGGGCGGCATTTCCGTTTTACAAAGGGGGGCGCGAAATGCTAGACTGGAATGTCGTTGAAGGTGGCTTGAACGACGGCAACGCATACGACAAGGAGGAAACGATGGGCAGTACGACGTGGATGGGCAGACGGACCTGGGCTTCGCTTGGGGCGGCGGCGCTGGCCGGCGGCCTGCAGGCGGCGACATGCGTGTGGACGGGGGCGTCCGGGCGCTGGTCGGATGCGGCCAACTGGCGCGACGGGCTTCGCCCCGCCGCCGGCGACACGGTCTACGTCTCCAACCGCGTCGGACGCGTGACCATCGCGCTCGACGAGCCGAACGTCTCGCTCGCCTCGATCCGCTTCGAGGGCGAGGGGCCCGTCTCCCTCACGGGCGAGGCGTTGACGCTCACGGGCCGGTTCCTGTCGGTCGGCACAGGCGAGACGAACATCATCAACCTCCCCGCCAGCCGCTTCCCGTGGTTCGCCTGGAACGCCGCCGTCACGTGCCGCGTGCCGCTCACGTTCGCCCCGGCGAACGCCCGGGAGGATACGGGCATCTGGACGGCCCGGCAGAACGCCGTCTTCGAGCGGCCCGTCACGATTGTCGGCGAGGGGCGGTTCCTCGTCCACGGCGGCTACCAGGTCACGGCGGCCGAACACGCGGCGGGCCAGAACAACGTACTCCCCGCCGTCACCTTCCTGGGGGAGGTCGACGGCCCCCAGGCGACGTTTCAGACAATCCAGTACCCCAACGGCATCTGCACGGCCTATGCGCCCATCCGCGTCAAGCACATGCGCGTGAGCAGCTGGGGGTCGGCGGCGCTCTGCCTCGGCGCGGCCGGCAACAGCTGGGAGACCATCCGCACCGACTACAACAACCGCTACCTTGCGCTTGTCGCCGGCGCCTATCCCTCGAACAGCGTCTTCGCGCTCGCGTGGGACGCGCCGGCCCTTGGAACCTGGGCCTTCTTCAACCTCGGTCTGCACGATACGACAATCGACCGCCTCGACGACGCCTCGCCGGAGGCCAGCGCACAGCATGCGCGCGCGACGGCGGGGAACTGCATCCTCGCGAACACCACCGCCAACGGCGACCGCCAGGGCGTGGAGGCCCCCGTCACGCTCACGCTGCGCGGCACGGCCGACGGATGCTCGGCCCTCGCGGTGCAGACGAAGGTCTCGCTCGTGTGGGATCCGGTCGGCGACTTCACGCAGACGCTCACGGGGCGCGTCTCGGAGACGACCGGGATGATCGCCGTCCGGCGCGGAACGCTTGCGTTCGCCGCCGGCACGCGCTTCCCGAACGTCCGCCGCTACGAGATCGCACCGGGCGCCCGCCTTGCGCTCGCGGCGGACGTGGCGCTGGAGGCGCACCTCGTGCAGGTCGGCGAGGCGGTCATCCCCTCCGGCACCTACTCCGGCGTCGCCGCCGAGGGCGTGACGCAGGTGGACTGGCTGCGCGGCGCCGGCACGCTGCACGTCGACACGGCGGCGGCGGCCATCTGGAAGGCGCCCGTCTCGGGCGACTGGGACGACGGCGCGAACTGGCTCGGCGGCGGCGCGCCGTCCGCCGACACGCCGACCTACCTCGTCGCGCCGTCCGCATCAGACTACACCGTGACGGTCCGCAAGCCGGTCGCGGCGTTCCCGTCGCACCTCGCCGTCGGCAACGCGGGCGGCGGCACGGCGACGCTCGCGTGCGAGGCGGACGTCTCCGTCTCGTCCGCCTCGACCAGCGTCCTGGAGGTGGCGCGGGGCGGCTGCGTGCGGGTGGCGGAGGGGGCGCGGTTCTGCTGCGCGAGCATGGAGCCACAGGACTATTTCGCCCTTGAATGGTCGTCCCGCCTCGACGCGCGGAACCACTCGTCGTTTCGCCTTGCGGGCGGCACGTGGCTGAACGACGGCGGCGAGACGGTGTTCACGAACTACATCGGCAACTTCGTCGTCCGGGAGGCGGAGGGCGTCCCCGGCCGCCTGCTCGTCCGGGGCGGCCGATTGGGCTACATTGACCTTGACAGCGCGGCCCCGCTTCACGTGCTGCCGGGCGGCGGCGTGGACGTGCGCGACGCGCGGCTCGACATGCCGCACCACGGGTACAACCACAAGACGGACCTTGACGTGGCCGGCGGCACGCTGTCCCTCTCGAACACCGCCTTCTCCACGGAGGGGACGTTCCCGGAAACGCCCGGCGGGGGGAGCATGACCTTCGGCACGGGCACGTCGACGCTGTCCGGCGACGCATTCTTCAGGCTCAAGGGTGGATACTGCCACGTGAAGCCCGGCGGGGCGGGGCAGACGGCGCGCCTCGTGTTCACGGGCCATGCGTCCTCCAAGACGGCCTTCCAGCCCATCTTCGTCGGCCAGACGGCCGGCGGGGAGAGCGTCCTCGACTACCAGGGGACGAACGGCGCGCAACTTTGCGTACACGTCGGCGTCGACGAGGGGCGCGGCACGTTCCGCGTGCCGGCCGGGGCGCAGGCGGCCATCCATTCGTGCGGGCTCTTCGTCGGCGTGGCGTCGGACATGAAGAGCGCCGCCCTCCCCAACAAGCTGGAGGAGATGATGGAGGTCGTCGGCGACGTCGACGTCGCGGGGACGCTGGCGGTGGAGGGGTCGTTCCATCCGGGCTGGGACGCCGGGCGGCGGCCTTCGGGGCTCGCGGTCGGCTACGGCTGCACGAAGGCCGAACGGGTGGGGCGGCCCTACATCGGGCGGATGCGGGTCTCCGGCGCCTACAGCCAGAAATTCGGACACGCGCTCATCGGGACGGGTTACGGCGCCGGCACATACGTGCAGGCGGGCGGCACGGCGACCTTCTTCACGCAGCGCGACATGAGCGCCCCCCTCCTTTGCTCGCGCCTGCTCGTCGGCTTCGCGGGCGGCGAAGGGCGCCTGGCCGTCTCGAACGGCGCAATGCGCGTGCAGAACGGCTCCGTCTACGTGGGCGGATGCGACACCAACGACCTCTACCTGTGTACGGCGGGCGAGGTCTACGGCAGCATTACGAATACCGACGGCTGGGCGGCGTATGGATGCCCCGTCGAGCGCTTCGCCGACGGCGTCTTGACCGTGGCGGGGAGCGGCGCGTTCACGGCCGACCATGCCGTGACGGTGGGCGCGCGCGGAACGGGCGTCGTCGAGGTCGTCGGCTCGCAGGCGTCCCTGACGGTGCAGGACCTCGTCCTCTCGAACCGCCTCGCCGCGACGGTGCGGTTCGTGGCGGACGCGGCGGGCGTCGCGCCGATTGCCGTGCGCGGCACGCTGGCGATTGCGCCCGGCGCGGCGCTCGACGTCGACCTCACGGACTGGAACGGCACGGGGACGATCCCGCTCTTCACCTACGCGGCCTGCACGGGCGCCTTTGACGAGACGGCCGTCACCGCGCGGGCCGGCGACCGCCAGCTGCCCGCCGCCCTCCTGCAGTCGGAGACGGGCATCCGCCTCGCCCTCCTGCGCGGCACGCAGATCATCCTGCGCTAGCGCCCCCTCCCCTCCCATTGCGCCGGTGCGGGATTTCACTTCGGAACGCTCCGAAGTGAAATCCCGTCCCTGCGGCAGGACGGACGCCGATCAGGAACGGGCGGCGGAACGGGACGGGACGGCGGCGGAATATGCTACACTACGCGCATGGCACGCTTCCTCCAGTTCGACGCCGTCTCCTTCGCCTACCCCGGCATGGCGGCGCCGCTGCTCTCGGATGTCACCGCCTTCTTCCCCGAAGGCGGATGGACGGGCATCGTCGGCGCGAACGGCGCCGGCAAGACGACCCTCCTCAAACTGGCCGCCGGAGCCCTCGCGCCGACGAACGGCACCATCCGCCAGCTCGGCACGGCCTGCTATGCCGTCCAGCGCACCGACGCCCCGCCCGTCGGCTGGGACGACTTCATGAACTGCTGGGACGCCGCCGCCCTCGACGAACGACGCCGCCTCGGCGTCGGCGAAGACTGGGCGGAGCGCTGGGACACCCTCAGCCACGGCGAGCGCAAGCGCGCCCAGATCGCCCTCGCCCTCTGGCGCGCCCCCGACGTACTCGCCCTCGACGAGCCCACGAACCACCTCGACGCCACCGGAAAGGCCGTTCTCCTCGACGCGCTCCAACACTACCACGGCGCCGGGCTCGTCGTCTCCCACGACCGCGATTTCCTCGACGCCCTCTGCACGCAGTGCCTCTTCCTCTTTCCGCCCCGCGCGACAATGCGCCCCGGCGGCGTCACCGAGGGGCGTGAACAGGACCGCCGCGAGCAGACCCACGCCCGCGAACGCCACGACGCGAACGCCGGCAAGGCCCGCCGCCTCGCCGCCGCCGCCCAGCAGCGCCGCGAGGCCGCCGAACAGTCCGCCGCCCGCACGAAGCGCCTCAAGGAACGCAAGCCCCCCGCCCACGACCACGACGGACGCTTCCTGCGCGGTGTCGCGAAGCTCCAGGGCAAGGACGGCTGGGGCTTCACCCAGAGCGCCGAACTGCGCAAGCGCGCCGCGAAGCTCGCCGCCCCCGACGCCTCCATCCGCGTCGACTACACGCTCGGCGTCGCGTTCGCCGAGGCGGGCGTCGCCCAGCGGGCCTACGTCCTCGACGTGCCCCCCGGCACGCTCGACCTCGGCGACGGGCGCACGCTCGTCCACCCCGCCCTCCAGATCCGCCCCGACGACCGCATCGCCCTCGTCGGCGCGAACGGCCTCGGCAAGTCCACGCTTCTGCGCCATCTGCTGCCGCAGGCCCTCGTCCCGGAGGAACGCCTCCTCAACATTCCCCAGGAAATCTCCGAGAATGAATCGCGCCGCATCCACGAAGAACTCAAGCGGCTCGACGACGTTCCCCTCGGCCGCGTCATGACGCTCGTCTCGCGCCTGGGGTCGCGCCCCGCCCGCCTCCTCGCCTCCACGACGCCGAGCCCCGGCGAGATCCGCAAGATCCTCCTCGCGCGCGGCGTCGCGCGCGGCCCCCACCTCATCGTGATGGACGAGCCCACGAACCATCTCGACCTCCCCTCGATCGAATGCCTGGAGGCGGCGCTCGCCGAAGCCCCCTGCGCGCTGCTCCTCGTTTCGCACGACGCGCGCTTCCTGTCGAAGCTCACGCGCACGCGATGGGAACTCACGCCCACCACGCCCACGCAGATCGAACTCAACGTTGTCCTTTGAGCCGACACGCGATGCCCCCACGTCGGCCCGGCGCGGGACATCCGTGTCCACCGGCGTGTGTCCGTGATCGCGCAGGAGCGCGCCCCTCCCTCGTCTGCCAAACGGGATAGCCCCCATGGCGAATATGTGCGCGGGCGGGCCTTGCGGACTTTGTGTCCCACAAGATCTGACCATGGATGAGATTTTATTACGCATTGAAATCTCACGCCATACGCCCATGTGCGCGGAGAAGTGACCGAATCACGCAGCGCACAGGGGGGCTGGGCGG
>ERZ1026780.1468-NODE-1468-length-15398-cov-5.223881_pt1 | contig 15398 bp, 10 predicted proteins | sample MGYA00380126_ERZ1026780 | MGnify/ENA primary metagenome ERZ1026780 (study PRJEB33269, sample SAMEA4719762) | human gut metagenome | biome: human-associated habitat; feature: organic feature; material: feces | place: Cameroon | collected 2013-10 ... | reverse complement strand
TTGACAAACAAAATTACGTAAAGGCCATGACAACAGCACGTGACACCCACAATCAAATCGAATACGCAAAGAAGACAGGACTTGAGGAAGGACTTGTGAAAGGGCTTGAAAAAGGACGTGCTGAAGGACGTGCTGAGGGGCTTGAGGAAGGACTCGAAAAAGGTCGCGAAGATACTAAACAACTAATCGCGATTAACTTGCTTCAGTTAGGGACTCCTTCTGAGGTCGTAGCGAAGGCTACCGGCTTGTCGTTGGAAGAAGTTGAAAAATTAAAGACCGACGCAGAATAACGACTTGACATCAAAGCCAGTTCACAAGAGCAGAGCCAAGATTTGCACCCATTAGAGTGTTCGTGCCGGACGAAATACTAACGAGAAGCCCGTTCAGGAATCTGAACGGGCTTCTGTAGATTCGTATCTGCGTTTTGGCGAGATCTCACATCTGGCAGTACAACGCGATACCATAACTAAACACTACTAACTAACCATTATAATAACCAACCAATAATATTATTCACTTGACCGACTATTTGCATTTATCGTGCCAAACTTGACATTTCACTGCAAACACGTCCAAATGAAACCTATCATTGGCATCGGCAAAGTTAGTATCGGTCGCTCTACTTTAAAAAATTATTCAGCCAACCAGCAGTTTTCGGCTGGCAATATCATATTGGCTTCAACGAACTCTACGCATAACTGTGCATTCCTCCCAGCAAGAAATTGACCCCGAAATACGTAATCAGTACGCTCAGGAAGGCCAACAGGCAATATAAATGGAAAAATTTCGGCGACTGGAATTTCTTGAGTGAGGTAAAGTGGAGCGGCGCTGCATAAACCAGCATCGTGATAAGAGCCCAGACCTCTTTCGGATCCCAGCTCCAGTAACGTCCCCAAGAGACATTGGCCCAGACGGCACCGATAAATATACCTATACACAGCAGAAACACGGCCGGATACAATAGCAGATGTGACAATGCCGCAAGTGCTCCGGCCTTTTCCGTTTCTGAACGGACACATAGGAGCGTCCCCTGAAAACTGATCAAAGCAATCAGGCCAAAAAGCGCATAAGAGAACATCAGCACCATCACATGAACAGACAGAAGCGGCGACTGCAATACCGGCATGAGCTGGGTAATCTGAGGATTTCCGCTACCTATCATTGCCACGAGCAGAGCAAACGAAGCGAGCAACGGCCCGAAATTCAGTATGATACGGAATTTCCGACAAGTAAGGATGGTCACCACAAGCACAGACCAGGAAAGGAACTGCATCGTCTCGAAACCGTTGGAAAGCGGCACGTGCCCGGAAACAATCCAGCGCAAAGCCAGCAGAACCGAGATATGGATGAGCATTGTCAATGCCAACACCGCTCCGCCCCAAGAGCATACTCTCCCACACAATCCGGACACATACAATACTGCCAGGACAAGCGCCACGGTCAAGTACATCATTACAGGAAAGCGCTGCGAACTTAGCGTACCATAAATCTGCTCCGTATGGACACGACATTCGGAAGGGATTGCCTCGCCAGCTTTAAGCCGCTGATAATCGACGATTTTACCTAACAGCATCGAAGCACGTCCGTTATCGCCCGACGCAACACATTCACTGATATAGTCCATTGACTTCCTCACAAACATCCACTCTCCTTCCGGCAGTGAAACTTCCACTGTTCTCTGTCCAGGAGAAAGCCAATTGAGCTGTCCGTCCGCATTTCTATATGGATACATCTTGAGCAGTTCTCCGTTGTAGAACATCCTGATAATGTTGAATTTTTCATCTGCATCACGCAGATGCTTGAGCATCAACCGGTTTCCATTCCGCCAAGCGTCATCGAGAGGAGTCTTGAGCTTATATTCCCCTTCCTGAGCCCAGAAGTCATCATATGAAGCCCACTTTCCATTGATTCCCAGCATCTTGCGGGCCACCTTGTCTTTAATCGCAAAAATCTCTGCCTTCTCCCATTCCATAGGATTGAATATCCATCCTGCAAAAATTTCCATTGCCGAATAACCGTTCCAGGCAGATTTTCCGGAAAGTTTGGTGACAAAATCATCGGCAACTGTGCTGACGGGGCATACGCGGCCGTGATACAGAACACAGATACGTGAAAAGTCATCTACAATCAGCCTATCAGGAACGGGACAGGCTGAAGACTGCGCATTGGCAGCCCCTGCATTGACCTGAAAGGCGAAAACCAGGGCAGAGGCGACGGCGAGAGCCTTGCGGTACCATGTCCGGATGGAGGAAGAGCGCGAACCCAGTACCAGAATGATGGAGAGCAGCAGGAGAATATAGCCCGCATAGGTCAATGTTATTCCCCACGGGTCGTACAACACCCCGAGACGGACTCCGCCCATATCGCTGTCGTAGCCCGCTTGAGTAAACCTGAAGTGCTTATGCGTTCCGATATGATTCATGGACACCGCCAAGTCCTCCCCTTCCGTGAGAACGTGAGAGACATAGTCGGAAGGCGAGTCTGTTCCGGGATAGTATCTGATCTCAAAGTCCTTAAGTGTCAATGCAAAGCCGAGGTCTGTCCTGACACCTGAAGAGTTGTCGTACTGAGTTACAGGCTCATCCTTGCGCAGATGCACCTCGCCACTCTCCGAGGTAAGATATGACCCAAGCGCTCCGCAGAGAATCTCGACAAACGAGACATGCAGCAGGAAGACAGGCAGTCTCCGATACAGTTTCGTCTTGATTATCAATGCGATGCCGAGGCCTGAGAATATCGCCCAAAGCAGGACGAACCACCATGAGCCATAGACATATTCCGCAACGAACCCGGAGCCGCGCACATTCTCAATGCAAGTCGCCGCTGCCATAATCAGAATCAGGACAGCGGCAACTATGACCGTAGAGTTTAATATGTAACGCTTAGATGGATTCACAGAAGAAGATGACCGCATCTCGCTGTTCTTTAGTCAGTTTACGGAAGCTCTCAATAGAGTTGCGTGCATCACTCTGCGCGCTTCCGTGCCACATTATGGCCTCCAAGGTATTTCTTGCACGACAGTCATGGAGTCTGTCTTCCGCTCCTGTACAGAGTTTGCTCAATCCACGTCCCCAAAGCGGTGTGGTGCGGCACCAGCCTGTACGTATGTCATTCTTCATATGAAGACGGTGCTGAACGAAATCGGAATAAGGCCAGATAGTCTGGTTCGGATAGCGTGGCATGTCCTCATTTGAACACATCATATTCGGGTCCTGGATATTGTCTTCACCTGTCGTCCATGACGGGCGATGGCATTCGGAGCAATGCATTTCGGTAAAGAGACGCTTGCCTTCCTTGAACTTTTCGGTGTTTACGTTACGCGCTGCAGGTACTGCCAGACCACGGTGCCATACCATCAGATTTTTAAACTGCCTGTCTGACATTTCAGGCTCGAGCGTCTTGCTGGTCAGATAGTTATAAATATTCTGAGCAACGTCATCGGTGTGCCATTCAGGATGTTTCTTGTCCGGATCCACTTTGGCTATGAATTCAGGAAAGCCGTCCTGGACATCCTTATCGTTCATCGCCGTTTGTGCATAATATACACCTGCGAGGTCAAGATAATGATAACGGCGGTCAGAGCGCGTCACATTGGTGATGTTCCAGATGGCATTTGCGCCGGCTCCGTCCAGGACAGGGCCACGTGTAAGGCCATAAGTATAACGGCGCACGTAGGATTTCTTGTCACCACTCTTGTTCACATACAGGCTCGCCCACTTGTTTCCGGCCTGGTCCCAATATGCTGGATTCAGCGCTTCTGATTTGCCGATGGAATTGAAATACTTGCTTTCAGACTCCCACTGGGCGGTTATCTCCTCTTCCGGGATAGCATCCACCAGACCTGTACCGTAGATTCCGATAGTGGATTCCAGCAGCACTCCTATCTCATCAGGAATCTGTGAGGCCGGAATGGTAACCATCTGTCCGTCGCGTTTGACCACCATCGGGGCATAATAAGCATCCGCAGGAATCTTGACTTCCGGATAAATAAGGCTGTATGACTCTCCATCGTCGAACTTGTTGCCCCATTCATCCACATACGGTTCCCATTTGATCTCAATCTTGGTTTCATCAATCGGAGCCTTGAACGGTTCCTGAGCTATCGTCTGAGGCATTCCGGCAAGAGACATCACATAGGAATCGGTTTTCTTGTCGTAAACGACGAGAAGATAACCATTGCCCATATCTCTTGCACGGTAGCGTTCCTGGCGCTTTCCATGTCCGTAATTAGGATGGCAATACAGGCAGCCCACACGGACAGCCAGAGGTCCGAGCCCGGTAAATGCCCCCTCGGTATTGTAATTGAAATCCCTTTCGAAAAGGGTTTCACCATTCTGGAACTCCATATCCAGACCTGCATTCTCGACAGCTTGAGTCGGCTGCTGATATGCATAGGCATTGACAAGAGCCGTAGTACCCAGTTTTCCTCCGGCATAGTATTCATCCGGATTGTCGGCAGTCTTGCCAGGACCGAGTTCAGTTCCTTTATAGGCATCGCTACATCCGGCAAGAAGCATTGAAGCGGCCACAAGGACTGCTGTCTTATATGTTTTCATATTCTTATTCATAAGATGCTATAAGTTCATCAAGTGCATTGAGCGATTTTTCCAGGCCATCCAATGCCGTCATCGCATCTTTTGCAGATTGGTGAGTGTAATTCAGCACAAAAGGCTTCTTCATATTGGCAATAGCCTTGAGCGCGGCCTCCATATTGGTCTTTACATTCTCTGCCGCAGCCTCGAATTCCTTGACATCGAGACATACGCCGATGAGGGAGTTGGCCAAAGGCTCTGTTCCAGATACTGTCAATGCTCCGTAGAGGGTATGTTTACAAGACATGATATTGTCATAGAAATCCTGGATGGAGTTGCGTGCATGAGGAGATTCAATGTAATTTACATCTTCTCCTGTAGCAGGAGACCCGATTTTGGAATCTCTCACCTCGCCGATGATGTCGTTCGCTCCGGCAATGATCTGACGGGTTGCAAGAACGATGGTAGAATAACTTGAACCCGCATTGCCGGCATTCTTGAAATCTGCGCCGTAATCCTTGGACTCGAATTCTACTTCATCAAGGAGTTTCTGCTCATCAGCAGACACTTCCCCGCCCCAGGCAGAGACCAGTTTCAATGAACTGAGATACAAATCCTGAGCAGCTCCTTTGGCAAAATAGATTTCATCTGCAGTCATATCTGCCAACTTGCGCGCATTTCCATCGCGGAATATAAGGTACTCTACAGCATGGAAGCCAGTGAGGTTCTGCCCGTTAGCGATGGCATCATCAATGATGGCCGCATCCGACTCATCTGTTGCAGGATGGAATTTGGCCATGTATTTGTCAAACTGAGTCCTGTCGAAAGGCCAGGTATCAGTATGAGGGTCAATGCCGTAGTCTCCGGCAGGGCCGAACAGAAATGCTTCCGACCACTCCCAATCCTGACGTGCAACTTTCCATAGGTCACAGGCCTTTTTGACATCCTCATCAGTCTTGAGGGCGCTGAGCTGCTCTACCAGTTTCTTGTCATTGTCAGCAAGCGCACGATAGGTAGGTTTGACTGTCTTTTCCACAAAATCCGTGTTTGTGGCTTTGAATTTGCTCTCAAGAATGGTGAGAGCTTCGCTCTTCTCGTGAGAGGACTCACAACTTGTCGCACTGATTGCGACTGCGCAAAGAGCAATCAAAGAATAATTGATAATCTTTTTCATATTTGTTTGGATTTATTTTCTGTTGAACCAGCCCACGAACATGACGCCGAGCGAAATGGACGGTTCGTCATTATATGCCGAATCCAGATATCTTTTCGCCCATTCCGCTTTCACTATAATCTGAGGTATAGGTTTGTAGTTGATACCGAATGACATACGCTTCACGTGATCATACGTATAGGCGACTTTCTTGTTTCCTGTCGCATATGTGTTGTAATCCTCATATCGGCCGAAAACATAAAGTTTCTGCTTTTGCCTGAGGGCGTCGAAAATGCTGAACACATCATATCCGGCTTCACCGCCGAATGAATATGCACTGCTGCCGATAGGCGAATGCTTGGAAGGTGAACCATCCTGCTGAGTATGCTTCGGATACGCGTTACAAAAGGCCGTAATACGCTCGGCATCAGAGAGATTGGCATAAGTGGCATTGCCCCTGACGATGAGATTCCATCTATTCAGTTCAAATCCGAAACTGCCTATGGCCAATGCTCCGTGACAGTCATCATATGAGGCACCGGCCTTCCGTTCAGTGTTCCTGAAAGTATATCCGTAGTATCCGCTCAGACTCAGACGAAGCCCCTTCACGGAATAATTGTCGATTCTGGCGGCACCTGCATAGACATTGGCCAGTTTATACTCATATGGACTTGTCGCACCATAGTGGACAAAACAGTCGTGTCCGAATCTTTCCGCATCCAGACCTGAGGTAAAGATAGCCTCGTAACGCCACTGCGGAAGGCTTCCCCATAGGGACAGTCCGACCTGGTGCCACGTGTTCGGGAGCAACTTGGCTTCTCCCTCGGAACGATATACAGAGAAGAATTCGTTCGGAAGATGATGCTGGTTTATCTCTCCTACAGGGATTATCAGTTCTCCCGCCTTCACATTGAACCGACCGCCCGAGAAGGCCTTGTTGATCCAGAACTGCTCGAGAGCGACTTCTCCGCCCTTTTCAGTCTCTGCCTCATACTCACCGCTTTCATCTGCATCAATCTCTACAGCCGATTCGGTGCCTCCATGTTCAAATTCGATTTCCATCCCCATTGTCCAGCCCCTTCCGAAGTCATATCCGAGATTCAATGTGACGTGCGGAAGGTCGAACCGGCCGTGAGATTTGTCATCTTTGTAGGTGAGCGGATCACGGTAACGGTTGAAATGCTGACTGTAGAAGTTGCGTGACATCACAGCCTCACCATATCCGCCCACTGAAAGACGACTCAGAGCATTGTCAGTCTTCTCCTGGGCTGACACGGTAAAACCGGTCGCCAGCAGCGCCGTCAATGCAGATAAGATTATTTTGCCCATTGTCAAGTAATTTGCCTAATTCGCCTGCAAAGTTATTATGGACAAAACGAGCGCACAATCCCTAATTGTTGGGATTGTGCACCTATGGATTTACCTATTATTTGGTATTGTCCGCTGCAGCCCGCCGCTTTACGAAAACAGTTCGTGGAGGACCTGCAGGGAGCGGATGTTGATGGCGGATTCGGTGTGGAATTCCAAGTAGCGGATTATGGAGGAGGCTATGTCGCCACGGACGCGGCCGGTGAGCGGAATCAGCATTGCCGAAGCCAGGTCTGAACGCATGAACTGAGCCACAACAGCCTGGTTCTCATCAGTAAAAGGCAGCAGGTCAGCCACTTCCGGACGGAAGCCGAGGGCAATGCAGAATTCCAGCAGGAAATAGATATGGAAATTGCTGAAATCCGACTGCAGGGCATCCAAGGTCAATATCTGATGCTCACACCATTCATACAGGCCGTCCTCTGCCGCTCCATCCTTTACTGTACGGTAGATCACCTCCGCCATGAACAGGGATATTGCATTCTTGAATACATTGTTCCTGATTCCGAGCAGAGGATATTTCGCCGCCACGGGGCTGGCATACCATAAATCCGATTTGGGGTTTTCAGTGACGGAAAGCTCCAGGATATTGAGCGGAAGATAGAATGCCATCTTGGCCTTTGCTCCGGTTCTGACCAGAAAACTCTTGCGGCCATAAGTCCGGCTCAATGTATGGACAACTATGGAATTGTCCCGTATCTTCGTGTAATTCAGTATTATAACCTGCTCATCCATGGCATTGTCACCGGTAGGGCTACTTGGCCGAGTGCTCCTGAAGCCACTGTGCCATTGACCTCAACGCCTTTCCCCTGTGGGAAATCGCGTTTTTCTGGTCTTCTGTAAGTTCGGCCACCGTCACGTCAGGATAATCGTCGGCAATAAAAACCGGATCATAGCCGAAGCCGCCGTTTCCTACCCTCTCGTAAGAGATCCTGCCTTCCATAGCACCCTCGAAAAAGTGCTTCTGGCCATCCAGAATCAGGGTTATCACGGTCTTGAACCTTGCTCTTCTCGTGGCCTTGGGCGTAGCGATGCCATATTCTCTGGCAACAGATGCCTCATACTCTTTTCTGGCCATCTCATCGAGGAGTTTGTCAATGTTGGCGCTGAAACTCTTGTCCGGACCGGCATACCTGGCCGAATAGACTCCCGGAGCACCTCCGAGAATATCCACCTCGAGTCCGGTATCATCCGCAAAACAATCCGCACCTGAAGTGTGGTCGAAGATGTATTGCGCCTTCTGTAAAGAATTGGCACGCAGAGTCGTGCCGGTTTCAGGGATATCTTCCGTAATCCCTTTTGAGGCCGGGGTAACGAGCTCAAAGCCCCCGCCTAGAATCTCTGATGCTTCACGCAGTTTACAGCTATTGCCCGTTGCAAAAATAATCGTCATACTGCTTTAATTTTACCTTATATATTCGGGTGCAAAGGTATCAATTTCACGGACAATCACAAAAGGAAATCAAAATAGATTGCTATCTTTGTGAGATGCAACAAAATAATTCATTTATAATGAAACGCACTGAATTGATAGCTGCAATCGCAGCATTGGTCATATCTGCAGCCCCTTCTTTCGGGCAGTCAAAGAGTTTCAAATTGGGGCAATGGGTTGAAATCCAGAACGCTATCCTCAAAGAACTGAACAAATCATACGTCGATTCTCTTCCTATTGACAGAATCGAGAAAGCCGGCATCGATGCGATGCTCGAGTCGCTCGATCCTTATACCATCTATGTTCCGGAGGAGGACAATGACGATTTCGAATTCATGATCGACAAGACCTACGGAGGAATCGGAGCCATCATCTACAAGCCCACGAAGGAGAGCAACATTGTCATCAATGAACCATACAAGAACTCTCCCGCAAGCAAGGCAGGGCTGAGATGCGGAGATGAAATCACAGCCATAGACGGACTGTCCGTCATCGGGCTGGACGCAGGCGAGTCCACTTCCAAGATGAAGGGAAAGCCTGGCACGTCTGTCGTTTTCGATGTAAAAAAGCTCCGCGGCGGCGAGTCGTGGAAAGCCGGAGACACCGTCAAAGTCACTGTCACACGTGAAAGAATCCACCTTCCGGACGTGGAATATGCAGGTATGATCAATGATACGACCGGTTATATTCTCCAGACCGGTTTCACTAAAAATGTATCCGGAGATGTGCGCAATGCGTATTTCCATCTGAAAAAGCAGGGTATGAAACAGTTGGTTTTAGACTTGAGGGGTAACGTAGGCGGTCTGATGCAGGAAGCAGTAAACATTGTCTCTCTATTCGTCCCGAAGGGCTCCATCGTAGTCACATCAAAGGGTAATGGCAATGTAACCAAAGATGAATACCGCACATTGACGGAACCGGTGGACACGCAGATTCCGATAATCGTCCTGGTGGACTCTGGCACTGCCTCATCTGCAGAAATCGTGTCCGGAGCGTTCCAGGATATGGACAGGGCCACTGTAATGGGCTCGAGGACATTCGGCAAGGGACTTGTGCAGAGCATCCGCCCGCTACCTTACAACGGACAGCTGAAAATAACCACGGCCAAGTATTACACTCCGAGCGGACGATGCATTCAGGCCATTGACTACAGCCACCGCAAATCCGACGGCAGCGTGGGCCATATTCCGGATTCATTGACACATCAGTTTTTCACTGCGCACGGACGTCCTGTCCGCGACGGCGGCGGCATCATGCCTGACGATACATTGACAGAAAGGCAGTACAGCCGTCTGGTGTATTCGCTGGTCCTCAACGGCATCATTGACAGATATTCTCTGGAGTACGTGAAGAAGCACGAGAGCATTCCAGCTCTGGAAGATTTTCATTTCTCAGATGCTGATTATGAGGACTTTATCCAGTACGCAAAGGGACAGGATTTCGATTACAGGTCAGGAGCCAAGACATTGTACGACCAGATGAAGAAGGAGCTCGAGAAGGATGGAATGGCCGGGACAATGAAGGATGAGCTGGATGCGCTCGCGAAAAAGCTGGACATGGAGAAAGAGCAGTTCCTTCTTCTCAAGAAACAGGAAATAATTCCGTTCATAGAGGAGGAAATCGCTACGAGATATTATTATCAGGAAGCAGGCGTGCAAGTTCGTCTGAGATATGACAATCAGCTGCGGGAGGCATTGACAAAACCCCGCATCAAATATTAAACAAGGAAAACGCCCGGCAACAATCCGGGCATTTCCCTACCCATCTCAGGATTTCTTTTTGGAAACGGACTTGGACCTCTTTATGGCCTGTTTTACCTTAGCTTTCCGTGCGGCTTTGTCTCCTTCTCCAGGAGCGGCTTTCTTTCTGGAAGTGCTGTCGAAGACCTTTGCCGCAGGACGACGTTCTTCATATTGGCCCGGAACATCCGGAACTGAGTCCTCTCTGCGCTCATTTCCGGTCTCAACCAGTTCATAATCCAGCAGCTTCTGGTCCAGATTAGTAGCTTTCACGCGTATTTTTACAGGATCACCGAGGCTGTAAACCACTTTGGTACGTTTTCCGACTATCCTGTAATGGTCCCGGTCGAACTCGAAGAAGTCAGACTGGATGTCACGCAGCGCAACCATACCTTCTATCTTTGTCGGCTCTATCTCCACGTACATTCCCCACTCGGTAAGTCCTGAAATATGCCCTTCATATTCTCCGCCCACCTTGTCCTGCATAAATTCCACGAGCTTGTATTTCGTGCTGGCGCGCTCGGCTTCTGCTGCAACTACTTCACGTTCAGATGCATGCTTGCACTGTTCCTCATAATAAGCCTTGTTCTGTGAATCGGCTCCGTCCAGATACATCGCGAGCAGCCTGTGCACCATCGTGTCAGGGTAACGTCTGATAGGCGATGTGAAATGAGTGTAGAACTTGAATGCAAGGCCATAATGCCCGATATTGTCGGTGCTGTAACAAGCCTTCGCCATTGACCTGAGCGCAAGCATTTCTATCGCTGCAAACTCCGGCTTGTCCTTGGCCTCAGCCAAGAGCGTGTTCAATGCCTTTGCGAGTTTCCTGCCGTCGTCGGCGTCCTCCATCTTGTATCCGAAATTGCCCGCAAAATCTCTCAGGCCATTCACCTTATCCGGATTAGGCACATCGTGGATACGATATACGAATGTCTTGGCATTCTTCTTGGCAGTACCGTTCATCTTGCCGTCTGTAGCGATAAATTCTGCCACAGAGCGGTTTGCAAGAAGCATAAACTCCTCGATAAGCCAGTTGGCCTCCTTGGAAATTTTCTGATATACTCTTACAGGGCGGCCCTTTTCGTCCACTTCCACCTTCATTTCCGGCCGCTCGAAACTGATGGCACCGGAAGCGAATCTGCGTTTGCGGAGAATCGACGCTATCTTGTGCAATGTCAGGATTGCCTCTTTCAGTTCACGTGGAATCAGGCAGCCTTCATACACGCCTGCGCCCATCATTGCCTCAGTCTTCGCGCGACGCGCCGCAGCTTCAGGTGAAGCCTCCAGAATAGGGTCCTTGACTACAGAATGTATTCCGTCCGTACCGCCCCTGAGTGCCATATTGTAGGATTCCTCACCATTGTCGATAATCTGCTGGGCAGTCTCATAAGCGAATCTGTAGTCGGAGCGGATGACAGTCCTTCCGAACCAGTGGCTGACAATCTTGGCAAGAGGCGAAATCTCGAACACGGCCGAGAAAGTGAGCTTGTCTTCATTAGGCCTGAGCGAACAGAGCTTGTTGGAAAGCTTTTCCGGAAGCATCGGGACTGTCCTGTCCACCAGATACACGGATGTGCCTCTCGACTGGGCCTCCTTGTCCACGACAGATCCCGGAGTGACATAATACGAAACATCGGCAATATGTACACCTACCTCGTAGTTTCCATTGTCCAGTTTCTTGAATGAAAGCGCATCATCGAAGTCCTTCGCATCCTCAGGATCGATGGTAAAGGTCAATGTCTTTCTGAAATCCTTTCTGCCCTTGAGGTCCTTCGCCGTGATTTTATCTGAGATGCCGTCCGCAGCGTTCTCCACTTCCGCTTCGAACCTGTAAGGCAATCCGTATTCGGCCAGAATCGAGTGCATTTCAGTATCATTCTCACCCGGCTCACCTAAGACATCCACGATATAGCCATGCGGATTCGGCTCTCCTCTGTCCCAACTGTCCACAAGCGCTGCCACTTTAAGTCCGGTGTGGACCTTAAGTTCGCAGTCTTTTCCATCCACCGTTTCGGTAACTCCCGCCACAGCAAACTCCTTGTTGCCCAGAGACTTGAGATATCCCGTCTCCGAGACGGCGCCTTTTCGCCGCATAAGCGGACGACCTTTTTCGTCAGTTATGTCAATGCTGATGTCATATGGCATTACACGGCTCTGCATGAGGACCCACGCCTGGTTGCCGACTACGTGGAGGACTCCCACAAACGGCTTTCTTGACCTCTCCAGGACGCAGATGACTACGCCTTCCTGACGTTTGCTGTCTGTCTTCTCCTTGGTTACGGCCACTTTCACGGTATCACCGTTCAATGCGCCCTTGGTCTTTCCGTTGCGGACAAATATGTCATCCTCCATTCCTTCGACCTTGACAAAAACGAATCCGTCCCTGGTCATCTGGACAGTTCCCGTATAGTCAGGGCATTCCTTCAGAGGCTTTTCATTATCTTTTCTGCTCATTTTTCCGGAAGCGTCGCCTCTACGACCGGACATGCGTCCTTTTCCTCCGTCTCTTCTTGAATCTTCGCGTTTTCCGCCGCTGCGTTTTCGTCTGTCGAATGCCATATTCTCTTATCTGTTTAAATTCCAATATGCAAAATTAAATAAAACATTATGATTAGCATAAAAAGAGGTAGGGATTTTGTATCTTTGCGCGCGGAAAACAAATAGTAACAGATATGAATAGAAAAGTTCTTCTTATGATTCTTGATGGCTGGGGCGAGGGCAAGCATGACCACTCGAACGCCATCTACACAGCCGGAACACCTTTCATTGACTCTCTCAGAGCCAAATATCCTATGAGCCACCTTCTCACTTGCGGCGAGGCTGTCGGTCTTCCTGACGGGCAGATGGGCAATTCTGAGGTAGGCCACATGAATCTCGGTGCCGGACGCGTTGTATATCAGGATCTTATGAAAATCAATAAGACCTGCCGTGACCACAAGCTTCTCAGCCGCGCAGAAGTCAAAGGCGTATATGATTATGTAAAAGAGAGCGGCAAGAAACTTCACCTGATGGGTCTCTGCTCTACCGGCGGCGTGCACAGTTCACTCGACCATTACTACGAGTTCCTGAACGTTGCCAAAGAATATGGCCTGGAGAATGTCTATGTACACTGCTTCATGGACGGCCGTGACACAGACCCGCACAGCGGAAAGGGCTTCGTGGCTGATCTCGAGAAACACATGGCAGAGAGCACCGGAAAAGTTGCCACAGTCTGCGGCCGTTTCTATGCAATGGACCGTGACAAGAGATGGGCACGTGTAAAAGAGGCTTATGACCTTCTCACTGAAGGCAAAGGTGCCGCTTTCACCTCCGCAACTGAAGGTATCCAGGCGTCTTATGACGCAGATGTCACCGACGAGTTCATCAAACCTATAGTTGTTACAGATGCCGCAGGCGCGCCTCTCGCAAAGATAGAGGAAGGCGATGCTGTCATCTTCATGAACTTCCGCAATGACCGCGCACGTGAAATCACTTCCGTTCTCACCCAGCAGGATATGCCGGAAGAGGGCATGCACGTCATTCCGAACCTCTACTACTGCTGCATGACTCCGTACGATGCCGCATTCAAGGGTCTGCACATTCTCTTCGACAAGGAAATCGTGAAGGACACCCTCGGAGAAATCGTATCCAAGGCCGGTCTTCACCAGCTCCGCATCGCCGAAACCGAGAAATATGCCCACGTTACATTCTTCTTCAATGGCGGCCGCGAGACTCCGTTCGAGAATGAGGACAGAATCCTGGTTCCTTCTCCTAAGGTTCCTACATATGACCTCCAGCCTGAGATGAGTGCCCCTATCGTAACCGAAAAGCTTATCGGGGCTATCGACAGCGACAAGGAAGACCTCATCATCCTCAACTACGCAAATGGCGACATGATCGGCCACACCGGTGTCTATGATGCTATCGTGAAGGCTGTCAGATGCATTGACGGTTGCGTCGAGAAAGTTGTCACAGAGGCCATCAAGCATGACTATGTAATTCTCATCACTGCGGACCACGGCAATGCCGACCACGCTGTCAATGAGGACGGCACTCCGAACACCGCCCACTCACTCAATCCGGTTCAGTTCATTGTTGTCAATGCCGGTGACGAAGTAAAGAGCGTGAAGGACGGTGCCCTCTGCAACGTGGCTCCTACCATCCTGAAGCTGATGGGTCTTCCACAGCCTGCAGACATGGATGCAGAGCCATTGATCTGATGATTTGAGAATCAACTGTATTATACCCCTCGGTTTCCACCCGGAACCCGAGGGGTTTTTGCATACCGTGCTCTTCCATTCGCACGCAGCTCGAGGAAAAGTTCAAGAGTATCAACGGCGAACTTTACAAGGCGTATCCCCTAAACCAACCACACCACCAGTTTCGACTTTTCGCATATATTCCAAACACTCCTGAAACAGTCGCCAAGTCGAAGAAATCATCGCCGGTTTCCTGCTTGATAGCGACAGCAGTCTGAAACCAACATCAAGTCGAAGAAGAAGTCGCGGGATTGAGATAGCTTCGCCACAGGTAATTTCCGGTAAATTCTGAACTAATGAGCATCCAGACGGATCTGCGGATATCCACATAACAAGCTATCATCTAATCGATTATATCAATTTAAAGCAAAATGCAAATATGCTCATCCCCCTGTTTTTTTATGGGAGTGAGCATATTGAGAAACAGGTTCAAATCCATATAATAACTTATAATTCAATACGTTACAAGCGTTTTTACCATATTGGCGATATGCTCATTGGTTCGATAAACCATTGCAAGCACCTTACCTGAAATTGACACAACCGGCGAATACGCTGATTCATAACCAGTTAGCAGATAAAGCAAAAGCCAGGTTACCCACTTTTTCACATAACCTGTATTTGGTTGTTCATTATATCCTCTTGACACTCAACAATATATACCAAATAACGACATGTAGGTTGTTCGACATTTCCATGGGCAAAAGTAGGGAACCGCTGAAAACGCGTCAATACGTAACCGCGGAGACGCTTACGATTCAATCCAATTCTGTGTTTGCCTCATTCCTCGTAACGCTCCGCATTATTTTGTGAGCACCTCAGCTATTCCTGTTAATCGTTGTCTCACAGAATCTGATTTTATCCGTGAAACCCCGCCTTCTCACGGACAAGTTGTATTTTCCTGATTTTGGTTGACTCGATTATAGAAATTATTAC
>ERZ1026780.1467-NODE-1467-length-15411-cov-5.978250_pt1 | contig 15411 bp, 12 predicted proteins | sample MGYA00380126_ERZ1026780 | MGnify/ENA primary metagenome ERZ1026780 (study PRJEB33269, sample SAMEA4719762) | human gut metagenome | biome: human-associated habitat; feature: organic feature; material: feces | place: Cameroon | collected 2013-10 ... | reverse complement strand
CCGGAAAACCGGCGGTGCGATACAGCACCTCGCAATACTGTGCTGCAATGCTGCCCAGCTCGCTGATAGGGGAGTACTTCTTAAAAATGACCTCTCCCTCGTTGCTGACGAATATCTCCAACGGGTCGCCCTCACGGATGCGCATGGTCCTGCGGATTTCTTTGGGAATTACTACTCTCCCCAGATCATCAATGCGCCGTACAATTCCAGTAGCTTTCATATCTATTCAAACTCCCTCTCTATTTATTTGCTGTGCGGATAGTTTTTGCTGAATTAGCAGAAATATACCGGTCCGGCATCAAAAGCGTGGCAAATGTTCCATTTCTGTTTATTTCGCCATTTTACAATGAGATTTTACACAGAATTTACATTGTAAAGTTGTTGTTCCATACATTGCGGAAGTATGATACAATAAAATGGAACGGATAGGGGGAAACACCATGATCTATTGTGTAGAAGATGATAGCAGCATTCGTGATCTGATGGTATATGCCCTGCGTGCAGCGGGTCTTTCCGCCGTTGGCTGCGCTGATGGTGAGGAATTCTGGCAGGCCATGCATCGGGAAACCCCGGAGCTAGTTGTGCTGGATATTATGCTGCCCGGTGAGGATGGCATCTCCATCCTGAAAAGGCTGCGGGCGGCACCCGCCACCGCTGATATTCCTGTCATAATGGCCACCGCCAAGGGTACGGAATATGACTGTGTTATCGGATTGGATCTTGGTGCGGATGATTATCTCACCAAACCATTTGGTATGATGGAAATGGTCTCCCGCATTCGGGCAGTGCTGCGCCGAGTCGGCCCCAAGTCCGCTCCCGCCGTTTTGCGGCAGGGCAGCATTCTCATGGATGAAGGCCGCCATGTGGTGGAAGTAAACGGCACACCTGTTACTCTCACGCTCAAGGAGTACGATCTGCTGCGGCTCTTTATGGAAAATCCGGGCCAGGTATTCAGCCGCGACCGCCTGCTCTCCGCCGTTTGGGGCACCGATTATTATGGTGAGACCCGCACGGTCGATGTTCACATCGGTACTCTGCGCACTAAGCTGGGCACAGCGGGGGATATCCTGCAAACGGTGCGTGGTGTTGGCTATAAGCTGGAGGCTGCCCATGAGTAAAAAAATCTTTCGTTCCATCTGGCTGGCAGCCCTGATAGTACTTGTTCTCTCTCTGGTACTTATTATGGGCGTGCTGTATAGCTATTTTACCGGTGTCCAGCAAAAGCAGCTTCGTATGGGAGCCGAAGTCGTAGCACAGGGCGTCACCCTTGATGGGAAGGAATTCTTTGACGGCCTTACTACCGAAGATTACCGCATTACATGGATCGATGCTGATGGCACCGTCCTCTACGATAACCAAAGTGATGCCAGCAGTATGGAAAATCACCTGATGCGTGAGGAGGTTCAGCAGGCACTGCAAAATGGTACCGGCGAAAGTTCTCGATATTCCGATACGCTGGCTAGTCGTAATTTGTACTGCGCCCGTCTTCTCACGGATGGTACCATCATTCGTCTATCTGTGGCACAGCATTCGGTATGGGTGCTGTTGGTCGGGTTTGCTCAGCCCATCTGCGTTATCCTACTGCTGGCACTGGTGCTGTCTTTCCTACTGGCGTCCCGTCTTTCCCGTACTATTGTGGAGCCTATCAACTCCTTGAATCTTGATGAACCCAGCCAGTATGTGGGCCGGGAGGAATACGCCGAGATTGAGCCTCTGCTGCGGCGTATGGCGCTCCAACAGGCACAGATCCGTCAAGATCAGGATAAGTTGGAAAAAAGCTCGCAGATCCGTCAGGAGTTCACCGCGAATGTTTCCCACGAGCTCAAGACCCCACTGCATGCAATCTCCGGCTATGCTGAACTGATGGAAAACGGTATGGTGCAGCAACAGGATATCAAGCCCTTCGCCCATAAGATTCGGCAGGAGTCCTTGCGTTTGACCGCTTTGGTGGAGGATATCATCAACCTTACCAAGCTGGATGGCGGTGCGGCCGGAATGCAGCGCCAACCGGTAGATCTTTACCGCATTGCGGAAAATGCCGCCGATAGTCTTCAAGCCGCGGCGGCGGAAGCCCATGTTATTCTCACCTTACGGGGAGAATCTGCCTTTGTGGATGGTATCCCGCCGGTGCTTTACAGTATGATTTTTAATCTCTGTGATAATGCCATCAAATACAACCATCCCGGCGGCAGCGTCAAGATCCAGGTGATGAGCTACCCCGATGATGACCGTATTATTGTCACCGATACAGGTATCGGGATCCCGAAGGAAAGCCGTGATCGCATCTTTGAGCGTTTTTACCGGGTAGATAAAAGCCGCTCCAAGGAAGTAGGCGGTACCGGACTGGGACTCTCCATCGTCAAGCATGCCGCGCTCATCCATCATGCTGCAATTGTTGTGGATAGTATACCCGGCAAGGGAAGCACCTTTACTGTAATATTCCCCAAGAAGAAATGAAAGAAGAGTGATCGTTTGACCTACGAAGAGATCCGCCAGAACGAAGCCGTCAATACCTACATCCGCCAGGCGGATGCCGCCCTGGCCACACTTGGTTTTACCGAGCATAGCTTTGCTCATGTGACACTGGTGGCCGAAAAAGCTGGTTATATCCTGCAAACACTTGGCTATCCGGAACGCACTGTGGAACTGGCCAAGATTGCCGGTTATCTGCATGATATCGGCAATTTTATCAACCGGGTTGATCATAGCCAAAGCGGTGCTATTATGGCGTTCCGTATTTTGGATCACCTCAAGTTTGATCCAGAGGAGATTGCCATTATCGTTTCCGCCATCGGTAACCATGATGAAGGCACCGGCGTGCCGGTCAGCCCGGTAGCGGCGGCCCTCATCCTGGCCGATAAGAGCGATGTGCGTCGTAATCGTGTGCACAATACCGATCCATCTACCTTTGATATTCACGATCGTGTCAATTACTCGGTCACAAAGGCAGAGCTGAAGATCAACGAGGCACACACTCTCATCAAGCTCAAACTGGCGGTCGATACCCATTTTAGTTCGGTCATGGATTACTTCGAGATCTTTATGCAGCGCATGCTGCTGTGCCGCAAGGCCGCCGAAACGCTCGGCCTCCAGTTTAAGCTCATGATCAATGAGCAACAGCTTATGTGACCCGATATATGCCCCCAAAAGAGCCGCTATAGTGCGGCTCTTCACTTTTACCGATACTTTACATGGATTTTACAAACACTTGATAATGGTTTTGACCTTTCTTTACTATTCTTATCTTAGTTAAAAAGGAGAATAAGGGAAAGGAATAATATAATGACTTTTTTTAATGCATTGAACCTCATTGGCGGTCTTTGTCTGTTCCTCTTCGGCATGAATCTGATGGGCCAGGCCCTGGAGCGCCGGGCGGGCAGCGGCCTGCGTTCATTACTGGAAAAGATGACCAAAAACCGCTTGATGGGTCTGCTGGCAGGCCTTGGTGTTACCGCCGTTATTCAAAGCTCCTCTGCCACCACGGTTATGGTTGTCGGTTTCGTCAATTCCGGCTTGATGACGCTGCGCCAGTCCATCGGTGTTATCATGGGCGCCAATATCGGCACTACTGTCACAGCCTGGATCCTTAGCCTTTCCGGTATCGAGGGTAGCAGCCTTTTGGTGCAAATGTTCAAGCCCTCCACCTTTACGCCGATATTGGCGCTCGTCGGTATCATTCTGTATATGTTCTGCAAGGCAGATAAAAAGAAAGATACAGGTATGATTCTCTTGGGCTTTGCCACTCTCATGTTTGGCATGGAGGCAATGTCCTCTGCGGTTTCCGGCCTGAGAAATGTTCCGCAGTTCCGTGAAATTTTCCTCATGTTTTCCAATCCTTTTTTGGGTGTTTTGGTGGGTGCGGTACTCACTGGTATTATCCAGTCCAGCTCGGCATCGGTGGGTATCCTTCAGGCGCTGGCCAGCACGGGGCAGGTCACCTATGGTGCCGCTATCCCTATCATTATGGGACAGAATATCGGCACCTGTGTTACAGCGTTGCTTTCTTCCATTGGCACCAATAAAAATGCCCGCCGAGCAGCACTGGTCCACCTCAGCTTCAATGTCATCGGTGCAACGGTTGGCATCGTCTTGTTTTATGCCGTTCGTGCCGTGGCAGCCCCGGCTTTGCTGGGGCAGGCCGCTAGCGAGTGGGGCATCGCAGTAGCCCATTCCATATTTAATATTCTTTGCACTGCGGTCCTCTTGCCAATGGGTGGTCTGTTGGAAAAACTGGTTCTTCGGCTGGTACCGGAAGGCAAACAGCCCCAGCGGGAAGCCGAACTGGACGAGCGCCTGCTGGCTACTCCGGCTCTTGCACTGGAGCGCTGCCGTACGCTCATTGCCGATATGGCCAGCTATTCGATGGAGTCGCTGCGGGAAAGCTTGAACGCCATCACCGCCTATAATCAAAAATCTGCCGAACATATCCGTGAGGATGAAGCCAAGACTGACCATTATGAGGATATCATCGGCAGTTACCTGGTCAAACTCAGCGCCCGCAAGATAGGGGAGAGCGACAGTGCCCTTGCAGCAGAATATCTGCGGCTCATTGGCGATTTTGAACGCATTGCCGACCATAGTGTAAACATTTTGGAATCGGCAGAGGAAATGCAGCAAAAAGGTATTGCTTTTTCTGCGGCCGCCCGGCAGGAATATGCCACGATGGCTGGCGCTGTTCGTGAAGTTACCGCTCTGGCTTATGATTCCTTTGTATCAAGCAATGTGCAGGCTGCCCGCCAGGTGGAGCCGCTGGAGCAGGTTATTGATGATCTCAAGGAAGAAATGCGCACCCGCCATATCCGGCGGATGCAGCAGGGCAGCTGCGGTATCGAAGCCGGCTTTATCTGGTCGGATCTTCTCACCGATCTCGAACGCGTCAGCGACCATTGCTCCAATATTGCCTGCTGTATGATTGAGGGTGCTGACCACAACCTCCATCGTCACGAGGTTTTGCAAAGCATCCGCGGCAGCGGGGAGACTTTCGACCGCGAATATAGCTCCTACCGTCAAAAATATGTTCTCACAGCGGAATAATAACAAGACTGGGCTGCGGCAATGCCGTGGCCTTTTCTTTATGTGTTTTTGGCTTGGAATTCGGTATAGCGGAACGGTGATCACGATGTGCGAAAGATTCGTTTATCTTATTGACGCATAACGATTATAATGCTACGATATATCTAATTTCGATTTTTCGAGACAGGAGGTGCGGCGGTGGCGAACGATATTATATCTGTAAACGGAATAAGCAAATCGTTCGGCCCCATCTCTGCCCTATGCGATGTTTCCCTTTCCGTGCAGCAGGGCCTCGTCACCGCTATCGTCGGGGATAACGGCTCCGGAAAATCCACCCTTATCAAGCTCCTTTCCGGCAATCTCGCACCGGATGCAGGCACCATCACGGTGGAGGGCAGGGAGCACACGCACCTTACCATTGCACAGGCCTTGCAGATGGGCATTCACACCGTCTATCAGGATCTTTCCCTGGACGATTGGAAAAATAGTTATGAGAATATCTTTCTTGGCCACGAACGGATGCACGGCCCTTTCCTGGACCGCCGCCGTATGGAATGGGAAGCTGCCGATCTGCTGAAGCGCCTGGAGATCACGATCCCAGACCTCACCCAGCCGGTCCGGGTGCTTTCCGGCGGCCAACGCCAGGGCATTGCTATTGCCCGTGCCATGCTGCAGCCCGGCCGTCTGCTTCTATTGGATGAGCCAACTGCTGCTATGGGTATTCGGGAATCCCACCAGACCATGCAGCTGCTGCGCCGCCTGCGGCAGGAGGACCATACCCTCCTTATTGTCAGCCACGATATCTACCAGGTATTTGATGTCGCGGACCGTATTTTTGTTATGCGGGCCGGTCGCTGTATTGCCGATATTATGGCGAAGAATTCCTCTCCGGAGGAACTGCACCATCTTATCCTGGAGCGAGAACAGGGGGTGGCCGAATGAAGCACTTTTTCCGCCGTCACGCTACCCTATGGATGCTTATTGGCTTTTGCCTGTTGCTGGGACTGTTCCTCAGCCTGCGCACCGGCATCTTTTTTACCGGCAGGAATCTTATCAATATTTTGGAGGCCAATTCCTTTAAGCTATTGCTTGCCATCGGCATGACCTTCGTTATCGCTTCCGGCGGTATCGATCTTTCGGTTGGTTCCATCCTGTCTCTATCCGCTATCTTTACAGCCCTCTGTATGAAGCAGAATATTCCGGTTTGGCTGGCTATCCTCGTCGGTTTGCTTTCTGGGATTCTTATGGGACTTATCAATGGCGCGCTTATCCATTTTACCGGTATCAATGCGTTTATCATCACACTGGGCACTTCGTTTTTGTACCGGGGCTTGGCCCTCATCGTTACCCGTGGCACTCCGGTCAGCAAGCTGCCCGCTGCCTACCGCGCTTTTGGCGGCGGGGATATCTTCCAGGTGGAAAGTGGCGTATACATGGCCCTACTGGTGCTACTCCTTTCTATTCCGCTCCTTTATAAGATGCGCTGGGGTCACTACATTACCACGCTGGGCGGCAGCCCGGTGGCGCTGCGGCGCTGCGGGGTGCGCACCGGTGCTTGGCGCATCAGCACCTATGCGGTAATGGGCTTCCTGGCTGCTCTGGCCGGAATCATTATCTCTGCCCGCCTCAATTCCGCCGAGCCCAATGCTGGCCTTAATATGGAGATGGATGCCATCACAGCGGTCATTCTAGGAGGAACGCCGCTTCACGGCGGCAGTGCTGCCCTGGCCGGTACGGCGGTTGCGGTGTTGCTGCTGGGTACCATCCGCAATGGACTTACATTGATGAGTGTATCGTCCTACTATCAGCAGTTCATCACCGGCGCCATTCTGCTGTGCGCGGTTGTCACGGCGGAAATAAGAGAACGCCGCCGCAGGCTGCATTAAGCTGTTTTATAAGGGGCAATCCCCTTGTAGATAAATAAAACCAAATGGAGGAAAAAGAAAAATGAAGAAGTTCGTTGCGCTGCTTTTGGCAGCCATGATGCTGCTGGCTATGGTGGCCTGCGGCAATGATCCCAAGCCTACCCCCGATCCGGAGCCTACACCCGAGCCCACTGTGGATACCACGGTAGTTGATGCGCTCTACGCTGCATTTGATGCCTCAATGGCGGAGCAGCTAGGTGATACCCCTGCCCCCAATGGCGAGAAGATCGGTGCTGTCATCATCTCCCTTACCAATCAGTTCTGGGCTAATATGAAGGTTTGCTATGAAGCCGCTGCTGAGAAGCTTGGCGTTCAGATCGATGTTCAGACCGGCACCACCGAGGGTGATACTCAGAGTCAGCTGGATGTTCTGATGACCATGGCCGATATGGATTATGATGTTATCATTGTTTCTCCCATCGATGGCACCAATCTGATCCCCGGCATTGTAAAGTGCAATGAGAAGGGTATTAAGGTCATCAACCTGGGTCCTGGCGTGGATACCGCGGCTCTTGCAGAGGCCGGCGGCCACCTGGATGGCAAGATTACCGTTCAGTTCAGTGATCAGGGTAAGATCGTTGCCAATGATATGATCTCCCGTCTGCCGGAGGGTGGCGAAGTTGCTATTCTGCAGGGCCTTGCCGGTGCTGGTCAGTCCGAAGGACGCACTGCAGGTGCTACCGCAGTGTTTGAAGCTACCGAGAATATCGAACTGGTTGCCTCCATTCCCTGCGATTGGGATGCTACCAAGGCCTATGATACCACCAAGGATATCCTCACCGCTCATCCTGACCTGAAGGGCATCTTTGCCTGCAATGATGTAATGGCACTGGCCGCTGTGGAAGCCCTGGCTGCCGAAGGCCGTACCGATGTGCTGGTTTACGGTGTAGACTTTACCGCCGATGCCCGTGAGGCCCTGAAGGCCGGCACTATGACCGGTACTATGTCCTATTCCAGCGTAAAGTACACCGAAGCTGCTCTGAAGCTCGCTGTCGCTATCGCGCAGGGCAAGGAGTATGCCGAGCCCATCTATCTGCCCTTGACCCTGGTTACCAAGGAAAATGTGGCTGAGCTGGACAACTGGGCGTAAGTTGTATAAAATAACAGGGTGAATTGCCCTATGGGGGCTGCCTGCTCCTCCGCTATGGAGGGGTGGGCAGTACCACTTTACGACGGAGAAAAACAGCGCTGGCGGCGTCGAAGCGCCTTACCATTATCCTCTGCGGTAATGTTTGATCCCATACAGGATTTCCATTCTATTGATACAGGAGATGAAAATATGAATTGCCTGGTAGAAACAGCTCTTTTGACCCACGGCCTGCGCTCCATCACCAATGAAGAACTGGCCCAAAGCTGGCATTGTCCCGATGCCATATTAGCTTGGGTAGATAGGGGCGAGCTGAAGCTTGGCCCCATCGGGGAGTACTTGCCTTTCCGGGAACGGTCCGAAGAGCTCATCCGTATTGATTGTGATTACCTGGAGGGGGCCCTGCAAACCGGTGCCAGCGGTGCTTTGACCGCCAGCGGCACCATGGCAGTTTGCCGCAGGCTAGATATTCCTATGGCCATTACCTGCGGCATGGGCGGTATCGGCGACCTGCGAGGGGAAGAGCTCTGCCCGGATCTGCCTGCCCTGATGAATATCCCTGTGGCACTCATCTCCACCTCGCCAAAGGATATGCTGGATCGTCCGGCTACACTGGATTGGCTGCGGCAGCACGGTGTCCACACGGCTGGGGAGCCCTGTACTGGGTACCTCTTTTGTGGGGAGCCGGTGGCCTTGGAGCTTCCGCTTTCTTCCTGCAATAATAAAGCCGCCGTTCATCGCCTTACTGCAAATGGAGGCCTTCTGATCCTAAACCCCATCCCGGAAAAGGAGCGCGTGCAGGATCAAAGCATCCTGGCTGATGCTATAAAAGCAGGCAAACAGGCGGAGGCCGAAGGCCGCTATTATCATCCGGCTGCCAACGGCGAGATAGACCGGCGAACGGATGGCTATTCCTCCCACATCCAGCTGGAGAGTATTCAGCAAAACTACCTTCTGGCCAAATCTATAATGGATTAAGCCGTAGAGCGCAAAGATAAAACGCACACCCCTTGGGGCGGTATCCCCGGCGGGTGTGTTTCCTTTTCGAACAAATGTTTCACGTGAAACATTTGTTCTTGCGCAAAGGTAAGGGCTTGCAAAGCGAGCAGGAGTGTGGAATAATAGGGGAGTAGTCCTTTATATAAAATACCGAAAGGAAGTGCCAATATGAAGTTTAGTGAGATGCCGTACAGCCGCCCGGATATGGAAGCGTTGGCTGCTGCAACCACCCAAACGCTGGAAGCCATGAAAGCCGCTCCCAATGCCACCGGTCAGATTGCGGCATACGATGCCTATGAAAAGAAAATGCAGACGGCTGGGACTATGCAGCAGATCGCCTACATCCGTCATACCATCAATACCAAGGATGAATTCTATAATGCCGAAAACGACTACATGGATGAGATAGGCCCCAAGCTGCAGGAACTGAGCCACCAGGTGAATACCGCCCTGTTGGAATCCCCCTATCGGGCGGAGCTGGAAAAGCACTATGGCGCCTTGATGTTTAAGAACCTGGAAATTGCCGCCCGCAGCTTTTCTCCCGCTATTGTGGAGCTGATGCAGGAGGAAAACAAGCTTGTCTCCGAGTATCAGAACCTGTATGCCTCCGCGACTGTAGAGTTCGATGGTAAGACCATGCCGCTGCCGCTTTTGGGGCCCTATAAGCAGGATCCCGACCGGGCAGTCCGTAAAGCGGCCTATGAGGCGGACGCCAAGTTCTTTGACAGCCACAGGGAGGAGCTGGATACCCTGTATGATAAGCTGGTGAAGGTGCGCGATGCCCAGGCCAAGAAGATGGGGCTGCCCAATTATATTCCGCTGGGGTATGACCGCATGGGCCGCAACTGCTACACCGCCGAGGATGTGGCTGCGTTCCGTGATCAGATCGCGGAGGACATGGTGCCTATCGTGGCCAAGGTAAAGGAAGCCCAGCGCCGCCGCATTGGGGTGGAAAAGCTGGCGTTTTACGATGAGCCGATCAGCTTTGCGGATGGCAACGCCGTACCAGAGGGCACCCCGGATGAAATTTTGGCGGCCGGCAAGAAGATGTATGAGGAGCTTTCCCCCGAAACCGCCGAGTTCATCGATTTCATGTTCGAAAACGAGCTGTTCGATGTTCTCTCCCGGGACGGCAAGGCCCCCGGCGGCTACTGCACCGAGATCCCCGATTACAAATCCCCCTTTATTTTCAGCAATTTCAATGCTACCGCCGGTGATGTGGATGTACTGACCCACGAAGCCGGCCATGCCTTTGAAGCTTATCGGGCTTTCAAGCAGGAACTGCCCTCACTGCTGCGTTCCCCGACCATTGAGGCCTGCGAGTGCCATTCCATGTCGATGGAATTCCTGACCGCCCCGTGGTATCACCTGTTCTTCGGTAAGCAGACCGGTAAGTACGAGCTGGGCCACTGCGAGGACGCCCTGGTCTTTATCCCTTATGGCTGCATGGTGGATGAATTCCAGCACAAGGTGTATGAGAACCCGGAGATGACCCCTGAGCAGCGCAATGAGCTGTGGCTCTCCCTGGAGAAGAAGTATCGTCCTTGGATCGACTTCGATAACCTGCCTTTCTACTCCCGCGGTGGCGGCTGGCAGCGCCAGCTGCATATCTACGAGGTACCGCTGTACTACATTGACTATTGCATGGCGCAGACGGTGGCGTTCCAGTTCTGGAACCTGTCTCGTGAGAACTATGCCGAGGCCTGGAAGCGCTATATGACCTTTGTGGATAAGGCGGGCACGGCGACCTTTGCGGAACTGGTGGAAAGCGCCGGCCTGAAGGTGCCCTATCATGCAGGGTGCATCAAAGAGATCGGCGAGAGCATCAGCAGGTGGCTGGAGGAGCATGAGCTGGGCTGATATAAAATAGTGATATGATAAGTCATCCTCTCCCGCAAAAGTGGGAGGGGATGCTTTTTTAGCGTGTGGGAAATGCTTGTATCGGTGGGAAAAATCTGCTACAATAGAGAAAAACTGGCCATAGAGTGATAAAGGAGGAATCCAGCATGAAGTGTCCGTTCTGCAGTTATACCGAGAGCAAGGTGATCGATACCCGCCCCACCGATGAAGGGGAGCGCATCCGGCGCAGAAGGGAATGCTTGCAGTGCGGCAAGCGGTTTACCTCCTACGAGGTGGTGGAAACTACCCCGGTGATGGTCATTAAAAAGGATGGCTCCCGGGAAGCGTTCAGCCATGATAAGCTGCTGCGCGGTGTTCTAAAATCCTGCGAAAAACGTCCGGTGACCTTGGCCCAGCTGGAATCGATGGTGAGCGAGATCGAGGTGGAGCTGCAGAACCGCATGGATCGAGAAGTGCCCAGCGCGGTCATCGGTGAGCTGGTGATGGAAAAGCTGAAAAAGATAGACCAGGTGGCCTATGTACGCTTTGCCAGCGTGTATAGGGAATTTAAGGATATCAATTCCTTCCTGCAGGAGCTGAAGGTGATACTGGAGCACGAAAAGAGCTGAAAAAACCGCAGAAATACAAGGAAAAAGCGCCCCCACAGGCTGGGGACGCTTTTTGGTATGTGTCGAATTGTTCACATTTGCGTTATTGAATCAAGGGGTATGATGTGCTACAATAATAACATCCATATATTGTGTTAGGAGAAGCTATGAAGCATATTATTATATATCTTGCCATTGCCCTGGTGATGTTTGGACTGCTGGGATGGTACTTTGCACAGCAGGAGGATATGCAGCCCAAGGCACTGCAAGCCGAGCTGAATGTAAGCAATGTGGCCAAGCTGCCGCTGCAGAAGGTGGAAATGCTCTTCAGCGACATGAGCAACGAGGAGAAGAATTCCTTCCGGATAGCGATACAAAACGAGTTGGGCGTGGCGGTGGATGTGGCAGCGCACGACTGTATGGGCAGCGCAGAGGTGCAGATGACCTATGCCCAAAAAGTACTGGAGCAGGGCTGCACGGTACTGATGCTGGAGCCGGTGGACGATACAGTAACAGATGAACTTTTGGCGCTGGCGCAGGAATATGATGTGCCGGTGGTACTGATGAACCGCCGCGCAACCTCGGAACAGCTTGCCGCTTACAGTAATCTCTATGGCATTATCAAGGCGGAGGATACCGAGGAAGCTGAGCTGACCCGTCTGGCGGATACCATTGCAGAATACTGGAAAACCAACAGGGAACAGCTGAATTTTCGTTTGTATGATGGCAAGCTGGGCATTGCCGCTGTGACAGAATACGGCTTTGAGGAGAGCGGCAAGTGGGAAAAGCTGCAGGCAATGCTGGAGGAACGCGGCTGCAACGCCATTCTGAGCCGTGATGTGGTGACAGAATATTTGAATTATAATCTGGAACCAAGGCTGGACGCTATTCATGCATTCGGCGGAGAGATGATCCTGTTCAGCGACAGCGCTGATGCGGAGAAGGCATATTCCTATTATCGAGATCCTACCGAGTACCCCAGTGGTAATTACAAGCCCTATTTGGTGGTTATGGAGGCTGATGAAACGGCATATAACCTGTACAAGGACGGAAAGATCCTCTTTGCGGAGGGTGGCGGCGGGTATATGATGGGTAAAGCTGCTGCTCAGATGGTAAAGCTGCTGCTGGAGGATCAGCTCCCGCGGGTTTCCAACAGCCTGGCTTCTCAGACCGATGGCGGAAAGACCTTCCTATGCAACCCGGTGGTGTTGCGGAATGTAATAGAAACAGTGGAACCCGAGGAGCAGGATACCAATTCCAGCCGCACAGCGGCGGTAGGAATTTCCTGATGGGGAAAAGCAGCAAAATAGACCGGATATGACACTATTATAGAGTGAAGCAAGAATGAAAGGGGAGAGAGCGCAATGCGAAAGATCACAGCGGTGCTGATGGCCTTGGCGTTGGCTCTTTCTCTTTTTGCGTGCGGGGAGGAGCCTGTGCAGGATGAAACTCCGGGATCAGATATCCAGCAGGGGACGGTGATTCTGCCGAAGCCGCAGGTGGATAACGAAAGCGGCGATAGCCCAAACGGGGAATATCCCTCCGCACAGGATCCACTGCCACAAAAACCGGAGGACACCAAGAAGCCGGAAGGACCCGATAAGGCGGAGGACGGGAAAAATCCGGGTAAAAACGAAGACAATGCTCAAACGCCTGCCGAGGACCCAAAGCAGGAGGAGAATAATAACAATAATAACGGTGATAATGCTACAACCCCAAGTGATACCAAAGTTCCCAGCGGGGAATACCGCGCGGTGTGGATCAGCTATTTGGAACTGGGTGGTATGCTGACCGGGAAATCAGCCTGGCAATTCCGCAGCAATATAGGTGCTGCCTATGATAATGTGAAGAACCTGGGCTGCAATACCGTGATTGTGCATGTGCGTCCATTTGGGGATGCGCTGTATGCTTCCGATTATTTCCCGACCTCTTATCTTATCACCGGGACGGAGGGGGACAGTCTGCCGTTTGACCCCCTGAAGATCATGGTGGAGGAAGCACATAACCGTGGGCTGACCTTCGAAGCGTGGCTGAACCCCTACCGGGTGCGGGCCCGCACTGGCAAGGCACTCAGCAGTGATAACCCCGCCCAGAAATACATAAACAGCGGCAGCGATGCCGTGTATCAGACCGCAAACGGCGGTATTTTCTACAATCCCGGTTCTCGGGAGGCCATTGACCTTATCGTCAATGGGGTGCGGGAGATCGTGCGTAACTATGATGTGGATGCCATCCACTTTGATGATTATTTCTATGCTACGACGGACAGCAGCATTGATAGTGCCCTGTACGCCGCAAACGGCGGTGGAAAATCGCTGGCAGCCTGGAGAAGACAGAATGTCAATACCATGGTGCGGGAAGTATATGCCGCAGCAAAGGCGGAAAAACCGTCGGTGCGTTTTGGCATCAGCCCGCAGGGCAATACCAAGGCGAATTACGATACCCTGTACGCTGATGTAGCCACCTGGCTGGGCAATACCGGCTATGTGGATTACATCTGCCCGCAGATCTACTATGGATTCAATAATGCCACCTGTCCGTACAGCAGTGTGCTGAAGGATTTTAACGGCATGATAAAGGTGAGCGGCATTGATCTGTATGTGGGTCTGGCGGCTTACAAGATTGGCAATGAGGATACCTATGCCGGTACCAGTGGCAAGTACGAATGGCAGCAAAACAGTGATCTGCTGAGCCGTATGGTGACCGAAGCCAGAGGTATTGGACATTATAAAGGCTATTGCCTTTACAGTTATAGCTCGGTCATTACGCCGGCCAGCGGTGTAAAAGCACAGGTGCAGGCGGAATTGACTGCCCTAAGTAAGATACTATAAAACCTATCCCGGGAGGGGCCACCGTGTCAAAATTCAGGAAGAACAATACCAAAAAAGCGCTGCTTTTTACCCTGGCATTTGCTGCGATCATTGCCGGAGCGTTGGCGGTTACCCTTCTTACCGATTGGAACCCATTGGGGAACCTGGTGGGGCCGACACAGGAAGACCCCGGCAAGACCGAACCGGAAAACCCACAGCCAGATAATATGGTGGATGTGGAACCGAACGATCCGGAACCGGAGTTGCCGGTGACCTTTAATATTCCTGACCGGATGCGCGCGGTGACCATACTGCCGGGAGAGGACTACCTGACCGAAAAAAACGAAGCTGCTGATAGCGTGAAAAAGGAGATAGATGCCGCGCTGGATGCTGTAAAAGATTTGGGGATGAATACTGTCCTGGTGGGAACGAGTACCGAGGATTTTGCAGCGTATGAGAGTTTGACGAGGCCCACAGCCAATGCGGTCTTTGACCCGCTGGATTATCTCATTGCCGGGGCAAGAAGCCGGGGGCTGTATGTCTATTGCTTCTATGATTTGAAGGCGACCTATGATGGGGCAAAGCTGGTAACCTATCCCCGGTTCGATACCGCTCTGATGAACGGAATTGAAAAGGAACTGGGGGCTTTCCTGGAAAAGTATTCTCCGGATGGGCTGTTCTTTACAAATTATGATTTCCCGGAGAGTGACACGGCTTTTGCGGACTATATGAACTGCGGCGGCGGTATGAGCTATCAGGACTATCTGGATGGGGCCTCCCGACAGGTGGTGGAGCTGGCCAGCAGCCTGGTGCGAAAAAAGGCACCTGGGGTGCAGGTTGGCCTGGTGACCGAACCCCAGTGGGCGACCACCAAGGAAAACGAAGCCGGACAGAACACGCTGGATCCGTACTCCATGCTGACTGATGGCCACTGTGACGCCAAGGCCATGATAGAGGACAAGCTGGTGGATATGATCGCCGTGAAGGCCTTTGGCTCGCTGACCGACGGCAAGATTCCATTTGAGCGGATCGTGAAGTGGTGGTCAGAACTGGCAGCGGAAAACGAGGTGCGGATGTATGCCTGTCTCTTATACACATCTGACGCTGCCGACGAGCGATCTAGTGTAGAT
>ERZ1026780.1466-NODE-1466-length-15418-cov-5.504394_pt1 | contig 15418 bp, 17 predicted proteins | sample MGYA00380126_ERZ1026780 | MGnify/ENA primary metagenome ERZ1026780 (study PRJEB33269, sample SAMEA4719762) | human gut metagenome | biome: human-associated habitat; feature: organic feature; material: feces | place: Cameroon | collected 2013-10 ... | reverse complement strand
AAATATATTATTTTAAAGTGCTTTTGAACGCTCAGCCTTAAAACGGGTGTTTTTTCTATTTGCTTTTCGGTTTTGCAAAAAACGAAACCACAAGTCCCGACAGCACCGCCGCCGCAATTCCTGCGGAGCCCGCACACAACGGTCCCGTAAGAACACCGAGCAAGCCTTTTTCGCGGATTGCCTCCTTGGTTCCGTTCACAAGGACATTACCGAAGCCCGTAAGCGGTACCGTAGCACCCGCTCCGGCAAAATCAACAAGCTTATCATATACTCCGGTCGCGCCGAGGATAACTCCGAGCACAACAAAGGTAACGAGTATTCTTGCAGGCGTCAGCTTTGTCACGTCTATCAGGATTTGCCCTATAACGCATATGAGTCCGCCGACTAAAAACGCTTTTAAAAAAATCAGCAAAAAACATTTCCCCTTCCGATTTTCGGAATTATTTTCTGCCGATTTTCAATAATTATTCCTTTCGCAAATCAAATCCGCCGGGCAAAAGCTCCGAGAGCGTATGCACCTCATATTCGCCCTTGCCGTCGCCGAGAATTATTTTGAAATCGCCCTTACAAAATTCCTCCATTACCTGACGGCAAACGCCGCACGGATAGCAAAGACGCTTGTATTCGCCGTTTTTGTATTTACCGACTATTGCAATAGCTTCAAAATCGTTTTCACCCTCGCTGATTGCCTTAAAAAAAGCGGTTCGCTCGGCACATATCGTGGGTGAAAAAGCCGAATTTTCAATATTGCACCCCTTATAAACTCTTCCGTCTGCGGTAATAAGCGCCGCACCGACTGAAAAGCCCGAGTACGGCGAATATGAATTTACCATAGCGTCCTCGGCGCATACCAAAAGCTCACAAGGCGTCATAATATCGTCTCCCGTCATATTATCTTTATTTTATAATAATTCATAAGTCCGCAAAAATCAAGCTATGCCGTTTTGCAACAAAGTGCCGCCGAATTCGTATAATATAATAAACGTTTTGGGAGGCACTTGCATTTTATGAATTATCAAAACAACAAAACAGAAACATCCGTAATACAGCTGGCACTTAAAAGAGCCGGTTTTTTAGAGGGCGAAATCGACGGCGTTTTCGGAAGCGATACAAGAAATGCCGTAATCGCTTTTCAAAAATCCGCTTCTCTGTCGCCCGACGGAATTGTCGGCCCGAAAACATACGCCGCACTTTTACCGTATCTCAAAGGATACACGATTCACCGTGTAAAAAAGGGAGATACACTCTATTCGATTGCCTCCGTGCACAATACAAGCATAAGAAAAATTATGCTTGCAAATCCGACGGCTGATCCGCTGAATCTGCAGGTAGGCACAAATTTAACCGTTCCGTTTGCTTTTTCGGTAGTCCCCACCGACGTGCCGTATACCTATACGCTTTTAACATACATCTGCGAAGGGCTTTTAATGCGGTATCCGTTCCTTTCGGGCGGAGTTATAGGAAAAAGCGTTATGGGCAAAAGCATACCGTATCTACGCATTGGTCAGGGCAAAGATGAGGTATTTTACAACGCATCGCACCACGCAAACGAATGGATAACAACTCCCCTGCTTTTAAAATTTCTCGAAGAATATTCGGAAAGCTTTGCAAACGGAGGCTCGCTGTACGGTACTCTCGCGGTACAGTTATTTAAAAAGGCAACTCTTTATATTGTTCCCATGGTTAACCCCGACGGCGTTGACCTTGTAAACGGTGTACTCCGTAACGACAGATATAAAAATGAGACGCTCAAAATTTCGGCACGCTATCCCGACATACCGTATCCGAACGGCTGGAAAGCAAACATCGCCGGAGTTGACCTCAATCTTCAATATCCGGCAGGCTGGGACGAGGCAAAAAAGATTAAGTATTCGCTCGGTTTTACGTCTCCCGCTCCGCGCGACTTTGTCGGCACGGCTCCCCTTTCCGCTCCCGAAAGCGAGGCTGTATTTAATTTTACAATGAAGCATAATTTTGCGCTTACCCTGTCATACCACAGCCAAGGCGAAATTATATACTGGAAGTACCTTGACTTTGAGCCGCAAAAATCACGTGAAATCGCAGAATATTTCGGGCAAATCAGCGGCTATGCGGTAGAGGAAACACCGTATAATTCGGGCTTTGCAGGGTACAAGGACTGGTTTATACAGTATTATGACAGACCAGGATACACAATAGAGGTAGGCTTAGGTCAAAGCCCCCTGCCCCTTACGCAGTTTGACAAAATATACAGCGACAACGCGGGGATTCTTAAAGGCGGCATAACCGAAATATGATAAGATATAACGACAGTACCGATAAATTTAAGGTGTAAAATCACCGCATATTGTGATACAATATACTCATCTTTGAAATGAAGGTGAGAATTTGAAAAGCTTACAGGACAAATATATACTCAGAAACGGCGTAGAGGTACCGTGCATAGGCTTCGGCACATGGAAAATGCCCGACGAAGTCGCAGAAAATGCCGTAAAAGCCGCAATAGATACAGGCTACCGCCACATCGACACCGCAGGTGCTTACAGAAACGAAAAAGGCGTCGGCGACGGAATAAAAAAGAGCGGCATTAAAAGGGACGAAATATTTTTGGTAAGCAAGCTGCCAAACGACGACCACGGCTATGAAAAAGCCATAGCTGCGTGCGAGAGCTCGCTTTTAAAGCTCGGTACGGATTACCTCGACGGCTATTTAATACATTGGCCGGTGCTTGTCACAAACCGGGACCGCCTCGAAGACGACCTTTGCGATACTTGGCGCGCAATGATGAGACTGCGCGACGACGGCAAGGTAAGAGCCATCGGCACAAGTAACTTTATGACGGAGCATATTGAGATTTTAAAGAAAAACCTCGGCGATTATCCGCTGATAAATCAGGTTCAGATGCATCCGCAAAATCCGCAGGATGAAATGATAGAATACTGCAAAGAAAACTCTGTTTTGCCCGAAGCCTGGAGTCCGCTCATACAAGGTCAGGCATTTAAGCGTGAGCTTCTAATAGAGCTTGCCGAAAAATACAAGGTTTCGGTAGCCCAGCTTTGCATACGCTTTATAGTGCAAAAGGGTGCCGTTCCCATTCCCAAGTCGGCAAATCCCGACAGGATTCGGAACAACGCCGATGTATTCGGCTTTGAAATTTCCGACGATGATATGGAAAAAATAGCGTCGCTCAGGGTCTACGGCAGAATAGGCGATCCGCCGTCGGTGCCGAGAACTCATCAGGTAGTCGGATTTTAAATCACATATAAAAACGGCTTATCGGAGTCAAGCTCCCGATAAGCCGTTTTATCTTTATTTTATAAGGTAAAGGAATCAAGCTCTTCAAGAAACCTTTCTTTTTCGCGAAGGATTGCCTTTTTGTATCTGTCCTCCTCGGAAAAGACGCATCCGCAGTATTTTTGCATATAAAAGCCGAGCTCTCTTGCCCTTTGATTGCCGGCTCTGAAATTCGGTCTGAAATCGCGGTAGAGAAATTCCACGCCGAACTCTTTTCCGAAGCGCTCGCCTGCCGCGGCTATAAGCTCGTGCTTTTGATAAACGCTTGCGAGAAGCGTGGTTGTAAACTGCTTAAAACCGTGTTCCGCCGCAAATTCGGCTGTTTTGCGAAGCCTCGACTCATAGCAATAGGTACACCTGTTATCTATATCGCCGACAACATTTTTCACAAATTCGCGAAGTCCGTAATCCTCACATACCAAAACCCTCATATTTATTTTTGAAGCATAGTCGATAAGGCAATTACGCCTTGCCTCGTATTCCTTCCAAGGATGGATATTGGGATTATACCAAAATGCGACCGGCTCTATTCCCTCGTTTCGCAGAGGGTCTATACAGGAAAGCGAGCACGGAGCACAGCAGCAGTGAAGCAGCACATTATTCATCGTCTTTGTCACCGCTTTTACGCTTATCCTTTTCCTCGGACTTTTCCTCAGTCGTTTTTTCGTTGCCGAGCTGTTCCTCCGGCAAAAATTCGACCTTGACCTTACCTATACGGCGCTCCTCTACGTTCAACACGGTAAACCTGATGTTTTTATACTGAACAGTGTTCATATCGCCGTCAACCGGCAAAAAGCCCAAAAGGCTGATTATAAATCCGCCGAGAGTATCGTAGTCTCCCTCGGGCAGCTTTATGCCGAGCTTTTCCTCAACCTCTTCGATATCGGTAATACCGTCTATCGTAAAGGTGGTATCGTTTATCTTGGATATTTCTTCGTCCTCGTTGTCGTATTCGTCCTGAATATTACCGACGATAGCCTCAACTATATCCTCAAGGGTTACAAGACCGGCAGTTCCGCCGTACTCGTCAACCACTATTGCCATCTGAATATGTTTAGCGGTCATTTCCGAAAACAGCTCGCCGCAGCGCTTTGTTTCGGGAACACAATATGCCTCGCGCATTATGTCCTTAGGCGTTTTTGTTTTCGGCAGATTGGAACCGACATATTTTAAAAGGTCTTTAATGTATATAATGCCGACAACATTATCGGGGTCTTCCTCATATACGGGGATTCTCGAATAGCCGTGCTCCATTGAGGTTTTGACTACATCCTGGAGAGAATCCTCGACGTCAACGCACTCCATATCGGTGCGGTGAGTCATAATATCGGCAACGTCAATATCGTCAAATTCAAAGACGTTGTTTATCATTTCTTTTTGGCTGTCCTCAATTACGCCCTTTTCCTGACCGACGTCAACCATCATACGGATTTCCTCTTCGGTGACGGTTTCCTCGTCGGCGTTGGGGTCAAGACCGAACATACGGACTATAAGGTTTGTGGAAGCAGAAAGAAGCTTTACAAACGGCTTTGTTATCTTACTGAAGCCGAGAAGTATCGGAGTGACTGCAAAGGAGATTTTTTCAGACTTCTGCATAGCGAACTTTTTAGGAGCAAGCTCGCCGAGAACGAGTGAAAAATATGACATAATAAGCGTTATAAGTATAGTCGAAATTACGCTTATCGCACCGACCGGTATTACCTTAACAACCGACGTTTTCGCAAGAGCGTCGGTCAGCATTACCGCAAAGTTCTGAGCCGCGACCGCCGAAGTAAGGAAGCCGGCAAGGGTTACGCCTATCTGAATGGTCGAGAGGAAGTTGCTGGAGTTTTTGGTAAGCTTTAATACCTGTTTTGCCTTTTTGTCGCCGTCCTCCGCCATTTTTTCCATCTTGGCGTCATTCAGCGAAATGATAGCTATCTCCGACATTGCAAAGAAAGCGTTGATCAAAATAAGAATAAATAGTAAAAAAAGTTTAAGAATAATACTCGCAGGTCCTGCGTCGTCCATAATGATTTGTGGACTCCTTTCAAAATAATATATTAGGAAAAATTATACTACAAACCCTCTGTTTCGTCAACTGTGAAAAGCTTCGGCGGCTTTTCATTATTTAAGGCCGTCAAACCGAAATTTCTCGGCTATTTTACGGTAAGCCGGGAGAGGCAGGTTATACTTGTCGCCGAGGCGCACAACCTCGTATATCAGCCCGTCTATCTCCGACTGCTTGCCTGCCGCAATATCACGCTGCATAGAGGTGGAGGCGTCAGGCGACAGAGCATCGAGGATATCGAGATTTATTTCTACGAGGCTTTTCTCGTATTTTATTCCCATTGCCGCCGCAAGCGTTTCAATTTCGGAGATAAGCTCAGAAAAAAGCTCGCGCTCCGCTCCCGGTTTTTGCATCTCGGCGGCATTTGCTCCGAAATACAGACCGCACCCCGCCATAGGCGAAACATATGAGAATTTTTGGAGCGTGTCCTTTTCGACATTATCGGAAAAAATCGGCGTTATATTTGCCAGTTTTAAGTCGCTTTCGATTTTTATAAGCCGCGGATCGTCCTTTTTATGAGACGGCAGACCGTAAACTATGCGAAAAATAGAGGCATACATATGTACTTTTCCCGGAGAGACAAGGCTTGAGGAAACATATATACACCCGTCCGTCACCGTAAGAGAGGGCAGCTCTTTTTGCATATGTCTGCCCGTGCCGTAAATATTGAGTATCGGTATTACCACGGTTTCGGGCTTGGATACGCTTTTTATAAACGGTATTGTGTCTGTAATGCTATACCCCTTTACGCACACAAAAATAACATCGGGAGAAAGAGCTGCGTCGGACTTCACTGCGCTCTCAAATCCGTTCATATCAAAGGCTTTTACGGCATTTGTGTATTCATTGTTATCTATACTCAAAGTAATGCCGTTTTCCCTGAGAGCCGACAGATTATCACCTCTCGCAATCAGAGCTGTATCTATTCCGGCCTTTGTAAGATATGCGGCTATTGCGCCGCCCGTTCCGCCGACACCTATAACAAGATATTTCACCGTTTTCAAATCCTTTCAAAAATACAGCGAGTAAAAATTCGGTGCTTTTAACCGACTGTTTCCACCGTTTTGATTTCACCGCCCGTTTTAACGCGTGCTGTCTTTTTCCCGCAGGACGAATGTACCGAAAGGCTCTTAACCTCGCCGTTTTCCCACGTAAAATCAAGAGAATATCCTCCGCGGGCACAAAGCCCTTTTACGCTGCCGTTTTTCCACTCCTCGGGGAGTGCCGGCAAAAGCTCTATAACGTCGTCGGAGCTGTAACACAGCATTTCGCAGACGCCGCTTGTGTAACCGCAGTTTCCGTCCATCTGATACGGCGGATGAAAATCCCAAAGGTTCGGCGCAATGTTTTTGTTTATAAGCTCACGCAGCATTGAGTATGCTCTTTCGCCGTCCTTCGCCCTTGCCCAAAGGTTTACCTTATTCGCCTTGCCCCAGCCTGAGCCGTTTGCGCCACTCTTTTGGCCGAAGCCTCTGTCAAGCAGAGAAACTTTACAAGCCTCTATAAGCTCGGGCGTCTTATCGGTTATCGCGTTTCCGGGATAAAGTCCGAGCAGATGAGACGCGTGCCTGTGGCGGTTTTGGCATGAATGAAGCTTATAATTAAGCTTTCTGAGCTTCAAGGACTTATACCATTCGTCCTCCTCATACCATTCCTTTATCTGACCCCATCGTCCCTTTGTAATGGGCTTCAGCTTTACACGCACCTTTTCAAACTCAGCCGCAAATCCGTCGTCTCCGAGCACCCTTGCCGCCTTTTCGGTATCGGTAAACAGCTGCCATATAAGCGTTTGCTCGTATGTATTGCCTATACTTATGGGGCCGTGCTCTGGAGAATAAGACGGAGACGAAACATATCTGTCCTGCTCTTTACTGTAAACAAGATTTTGAAGCCAAAAAACGGCATTTTCTTTCATCATGGGGTATATGTCGGAGCGAAGATAGTCCGTATCCTCGGTAAACGCATAATAATCAAAGCAATTCTGCATCATCCACGAGGACGCCGCAGGAGACCAGCCCCAATAGAAGTCCCACCCGGGACAAGTCCATCCGAACGGCGTATTTTGCGTATGGCACACCCAGCCGTTCTCGGGATTTTTTTCGTCGGAAACTATATTGTGGTAGCACCGTGCAGTAACTCTGCCCGGCTCACGAAGCGACTCCATATAGCGTATCATCGGCTTTGCGGTGCCGAAAAGTCCCGTAACATAAGCGTGCCAATAGCACATTTGAAGATTTACGTTCAGATGATAATCACAGCTCCACGCAGGCGAATTGGAATTGTTCCATACGCCCTGAAGATTGGCGGGCAGCTCATCGTTTTCGGCGGAGCTTGAAATGAGCAGGTATCTGCCGTATTGGCACAAAAGCTCTTCCAAGTACCGCCCGTCCTTTGAAGCGGGGTTTTCACGGTATAAAGAAAGGAGCTTATCCGTGTATTCGGTGCTCGTGAAGCTTGTAATCTCAAACGAGAAACTGTCAAACAGCGATTTATATTCGGCAATCGCGTCTTTTTTAACCTCGTCATAGCCCTTTTTCAAGAATTCGTCTATTGCCGAATTGACCTTGCCTTCCGGCAATTCGCCTCTGTAATTCGGATATTCGTTTTTATAGTTTGTTCCGGCAGCGAGGGCAAAAACGAGATATGAGGCGTCTTTAATGGCGAGCTTACCGTCGCCTTTTACCATTTCACCGTCCGTTGTAACACAAAGGCGCGCATAGTATGCGAGGTCGTTATCCGAGAGCCTGCCGCACAAAATCAGGGAATTATCCTGTACTCTTATGCTGTCGGTCTCATGAGACGCCAAAAATGAAATTTCGGTGTTCAACGTGCCCTTTTTGTCGGCGGTGATTTTTTCGGCGATAACCGACGGATTTTGCGACGCAAAGCACTCACGCGTAAAGGAAGCTCCGCCACTCTTATATTTTACCGTGCAAACGGAATTTGTTATGTTAAGCTGCCTTTCGTAATCAGAAAAATCGCTGTGATGAAATTTGAGCACTATTTCGCCGAAATTTTGATACGCCCCGTAGCCGTCCTTTATGCCTACAAGCTTATCCTTAAATTTAAGGACGGCCTTTTTGTCGCCGCGGCACAGCGCGTCTCGTATTTTTTCGAGATATTCAAAGCTGTTTTCGACATTTCCGCCGATATAGTCCTTTCTGCTCTGTGACGGTCCGCCCGTCCAGAGAGTTTTTTCGTTAAACTGCAAATGCTCCTCGGAAACGCCTCCGAATACGCACATACCGAGCATGCCGTTGCCTATGGGCAAAACCTCGTTTTGCCATCCGTTTTCGGAATACTCCGCAGGCTTGTTATATTTGAGAACGTAATTTTTCAATGCAAACGCCCCTTACCGTTTTATTTATAAAAACAATAGCAAACGGAAGCGAAAAAGTCAATATTTGAGCCGTTTCGCGGAAAATCTTTTTGTTTTTCCTTGACGAGCAGGCTCTTTTATTATACAATTTCAATGCTTTGAAAATCTCATAATCAAGGCTGTCAGTTCGAGATCCGCCTGACAGGGCAAATGCCCGAATCAAAACTAAGGAGTTTGAAAAATGAATAAGAAAAAAGATGTTAACTCTCTCGTCTGCGGTGCGGTAATTGCCGCGCTCTACGCCGCGCTGACCTATGCCGCGTCCGCCGTAAATCTTGCCTACGGGGCGGTACAGTTCAGATTTTCCGAGGCTCTGACGGTTCTTGCGGCTTACACACCGGCCGCAATACCGGGGCTTACAATAGGCTGTCTCTTGGCAAACCTCGGAAGTCCGTACGGTATTACGGACATAATATGCGGCTCGGCAGCCACGCTTTTAGCCGCTGTATTTACGTATCTCACGAGAAAGGTCAAGGTAAAGGGGCTGCCGCTTCTCGCACCGGTTTTTTCGGTAGTGTTCAACGCCGTTATAGTCGGGGCGGAAATAGCCGTATTTTTGCCTGAGGGCTTTACGTTCAAGGGCTTCCTTATACAGGCCGCATTTGTAGGGCTCGGCGAGCTCGTGGTGTGCTACGCCGCCGGAATGCCGCTTTGCGCAGCAATAAACAAAACGGGACTTCGTAAATACCTTAAATAACTCTTATATATTGAAACAAGCCATCGGTTTGTGATAAAATAATCTCAGTAACGGCACCTGCTGTTTTTGAGATTATTTTTTTTGCGCCGATTGTCGGCGGAAAACGGGAGACGATGTCATAATGGCAAAAATAATAGTGGCAGACGATGAAATGCTCATACGGCGACTTGTGTGCGATTTCCTGATTAAAGAGGGTCACACGCCGCTTGAGGCCGCGGACGGCAGAAGGGCTGTGGAGCTTTTCGACCAAAATCCCGACACCGCCCTCATAATAATGGATATTATGATGCCCGAGCTCGACGGTTGGGAAGCGACAAGGGAAATAAGACTGCGCTCTGCCGTGCCCATTATGCTGCTTTCGGCAAGAAGTCAGGACTTTGACCAATTAACCGGATTTGAAAGCGGCGCGGACGACTATGTAACAAAGCCCTTCTCTCCGGCTGTGCTTATGAAGCGTGTGGAGGCTCTTTTGCGCCGCTCCGGGAGCGGATTTGTCTCCGACACCGACGAGCTTTGGGGACTGTCGGTAAATAAAGACGCGCACGAGGTCAAGGTATACGGCGAAGCAGTTTCGCTGACACTTAAGGAGTACAATATTCTGATAAAGCTGCTCGGCTTTGTCGGCAGAGTTTACTCACGCGAACAGCTGCTTGACGATGTTTGGGGCTTTGACTACGACGGCGACATAAGAACCGTGGACTCACACGTTGCAAGGCTTCGCACAAAGCTCGGTGATTGGGGAACAAAGCATTTACATACCGTATACGGCGTAGGCTATAAGATAGAGGAATGAATATGAGCAAAAAGACTAAGAGCAAGCACTTCATAAGTATAAGGCTGCGGCTGTTTTTGCAGGTCGGAGCCATAATTCTTATTGCCGTGATGCTGATACTCGCCCTCAACAAATGGTATCTATCATCGATATACATACTCAATCAAAAGCGCACCATGCAGTATCTTGCGGAGGAAATCGACACCTACGACGTTTCCGCCGCCGATTACAGCTCTAAAATCGCATTGCTCGAAAAAGACAACGGCGTTACCATAGATGTATATATGTCTGACGGCACTCCCCTTTACTACGGTGCCGCCCCTACCGGTATGACCGGAGGTAAAATCGTGATAAAGGACCGGCACGACAACCCCGACGGCTCTTTCTTTGAAATTCAGGAAAACGCTATGAGCGACACGCAATTCATAGTCTACGGAAAAAGTCTTAAATTCGGCGGAGACCTTGAGATGTACAGCAAAAAAACGACGATAGACTCCTATGCCGATACAGCCATAAACGTGATGCTTATAACCAGCATACTTGCCCTTTGCGCCACGCTTGTTGCGATATATTTCTACTCAAAGAAATTTACAAAGCCGCTTATTGAAATGAGCAGCGTCACCGGCGGCATGGCGGATATGGACTTCTCAAAAAAATGCGAATACGGCGGAAACGATGAAATAGGCACTTTGGCAAGCAGTATAAACGAGCTTTCGGATTCGCTTAAAAACACGCTTGACGATTTAAACAAGAAAAACCGCAGGCTGCAGGAGGATATAGAGAAAGAACAGCAGCTCGACAAAATCCGCAAGGATTTTATCTCCAATGTCTCGCACGAGCTGAAAACTCCGATTTCAATAATACAGGGCTATTCGGAGGGCGCCAAGCTTATGCTCGACAGCGGCGACACAAAGGGCGCTTCGGAATATTGTGAAATAATAACCGACGAAACTCACAAGATGAATACGCTCGTTTTACAGCTTTTGGAGCTTTCAATGTATGAATCCGGCAATGTCAAGCTCAGTATGGACAAAATAGACCTCCGTGACGCCGCGGAAGAATACGGCGAAGAAAACCGTTTGAAATTTGAGAGCAAGGGAATTAAATTTATAAACGACATTCCAAGCGGCAATTTCGGTCTCGGCGACAGCGTTAAAATACGAATGATATTTAACAACTATATATCGAACGCCTGCTCACACGTTTCGGGCGACAACATTATAAGAGTATATAAAGGGCAAAGCCCGAACAAAGACAGCATACGTATTTGCGTATACAACAGCGGAAGCCATATAGACAGCGATGATATGGATAAAATATGGATAAGCTTTTACCGCGCCGACAAGTCACATTCGCGCGCAGAGGGGCGTTTCGGACTCGGTCTTTCGATAGTCGGCGCAATACAAAAGCTGCACGGCGAAAAATACGGTGCCGAAAACACGGACGGCGGAGTTGTATTTTGGTTTGACGTAAAAAAAGCCTGAGCTTGCGGAGGTGAATATTTTGTTTAAATTTGCGGATAGGTTTCTTTCCGTCTTTTTTCCGAAAAGGTGCAAATATTGCGGAGAATTGATAGTCCCGGAAAAAGACGTCTGTGAAAGCTGCGAAAGCTCCCTGCCGCGCATTTTGCCTCCGTGCTGCCCCTTTTGCGGTCACAGCAAAGAGGACTGCTCATGTAAGCAGGCAAAAAGCGAATATTCCGCCGTCGCCGCTCCGTTTTACTATGAGGGTGCCGCCAAAGCCGCAATACACCGCCTGAAATTTGAGGGAAAGGATTTTGTCGCACGTACTCTCGCGCAGGATATGGCAAAAACCGTAAAAGAGCAATACGGTGAAAAGGAATTTGACATAATAACCTTTGTGCCGTTTTCAAAAGCCGAAAAACACGACAGGGAATTTAACCAGAGCGAGCTTTTGGCAAAATGGCTCGGCGAGGAGCTTTGTTTGCCGTGTCGGGAGATGCTCGTAAAGCTATACGATGTTCCGCGCCAGCATACTCTCCCGGGAAACAAACGGCGCGGCAATGTATTTGGCATATTCGCGGCAGCGGAAGAATTTGCGGAGCTTGACGGCAAAACAATACTCCTTGCAGACGACATAAAGACCACCGGCTCCACGCTTTCGGAGTGTGCCAAAATGCTGAAAATAGCAGGCGCAAAAGAGGTTTGCGCCGTAACCGCCGCCATAGCTAAAAAGATAGGATAACGGTATTGCATTTTACATATGCGATTGCGACGGATAAGCTAAACGCAATTTTCCAAAACGCCAGTAATTAAAACATTAGTCTGATACTCGCCCGAAGCTTCGCAGTTCATCGTTTTTAGATATATATTAACTGCAATTGTGCTGATACGTAACACTTTTTCTGCTTTTCGCCGCAAAATCGTCAAATACCGTTTTATTCGACAAAGCTGCCAAAAAACAAATTGACAAACAGGGTAATTTCAGTTAATATTGTTGTGTAAACCTACTTTGTTAATATTAAACAGTGTGCGCCCTGTACGGGCGACACCGCCGATGCGGACATAAAAGAGGGCAACCCCCTACGGCGGATTTTAAGTGCGGCAAATTAAAAAATCTCAAATTTACGCACGGATAATATCTATGATATTGTCCGATTTTTATTTTTCGGCGAATTGTTTTTGATTGCAACAAAACAATTCGGGCACCGAAAGGAGAATTATATATTGACTATAATAAACTCTATGGATATGCCGACATACATGATTATGTTGTTGGTAATTTTCGGATTGGATGTTTACTCTCTTATAAAGTACAGGAAAGTAAAGGCTCCTTGGAAAGTGGCAGCATATTTACAACCGGTTACATTGATTGCTATAGCCATAAACAGAGTTATAAGGGAATACGCACCAGATACTCATTTACAGAACGTCAGCGCTGCTGTAACTTTAACAATCGGTGGCATATGGTTTGTTATAGTATGTATTACAGGATTTATCAATAAGAAAAGGCAATGAAGCAATTTTGTTCAGTCGCGATTATGAGCGGTTCTGTTGGACATTCATAATACTGATTTAGACAAGAGCGTTAGGGGTTATTGCACTTGCTTTTAAAAGCGCCGAATGTGCTTAAATCCCATTTTGAGTAAGTAGAAATCGGGCACATAATTTTGACTTGTCTGCCCTGCAGGAACAATCTAACGTTTTGGTATAGGTGAATCTAATGAAAAACAAACAACACGAGTACATTTTGAAAGCGTTTATAAACTCAAGGATTCCTATGGCGATTCGTAGAAATTCTCCGGAACTTATTGCTATTGATTCTGTTGTAGGGGGGTATTGCTCTCAATTGATACATCGAGCAAAATTCATTGAACTCCCATCGAGTGGGATTATTTCCAAAACCGAAAAAGCTGCTTTTTCAGAATTGATAAATCAATCAACAGGAATGGAAAAAGATGAATTAGTGGTGTACTATCGACTTGCAATGCTTACAGAAGCTGTATTGTTTCAGTATCAAAAACAAACTATATCGGCACAATCGGACGGTTCAAAGAGTTGATTGGCGGTAAAATGTGATATAGCGTGGAATCAAATTCAGTTTCCTATTGATTTAAACGAAGATGTTTTGAAACAAATAAAGCCGACAGAGACAAATCAGAGTGCGGTGGAAATTGCGAAAAACATAATAGAAGAACTTCACAGCGAGGGAAAACTAACCGACTATATCTTGTCTTCTGTTACTCACTCGACAGAAGACAATGTGTGGTGCTTTGAATATTCAATAGACCAACGAAACCATGATGTTAATGATTTAATTGATTGTGGGGCTTTGTATGTTGCAATTGATGGAAATAAAGGATCGTTAATTAAGGCTTGGCTTGACGAGTAAAAGAATTATAAAACAGGAATAGCCGGAACTATTAAGTGGTTTATGAAGTCGTTAGAAACAATGCTGTCCGATATACTATTTTAACGATGTAATTAAAACACCTGATTTGTGGGTGAGATAATATGATTTTATACAGCGATGAATACACTCGAAAGCTTGAGCTTGAGGGAAAATGGATTGATTGTGTCCGGTATTTGCACGAAAAGCTGACAGCAGATAGAAAAAATGTTTCGCTGTTTTTGAAACTTTCGGTTAACACTTGGTATACCTTGACTTTAGACGGACCGGTACTTTCATTGAAAAAAGGTGAATATGACACATTGACCGATATGTTGTGTCATTGTTTCAAGTATTTCAATTCTGCATTTTCTGCTAACGAGAACTGCCAATGGCTATTTGGATATATGATGGAAGTTAGACCGGATTTGTTTCTCAATTCCGGAGTGGAGTATACTGCAATAGAACAGCAAGGGAAAACTCAAATTGAAAAAGCAAGCAAAAATGGGAACATGTTTGCACAATTACTATTTGCGTTGGATAACCGTTCTGATAAAGAAATTGAAAGGAAACGGAAAAGAGTCAGAGAACATATATCAGAATATTTTGACGAAAGTCAGGAAGTGGATAAGTATTTCATTGAAATATTAACAGCAGAATTTTAAAATGACAAAAGAGAAACAAAACATGATATTGGAGGCTAATTATGTATATAAAACGAAATGGGAGTAGTATTATACGTTTAATCGTGCTTCTAATAGCAATTTTAATCGCGCTTCTAATAGCAATACTTATGTTAGCATCTGGTCAAGCTTTTCAGGATTGGACATATGACAAACTGCCAAACGGTTATGAGATTTGGCGTATCAATTCAGAGGATATAAGTTTGATTAAAACAGATGGGGATAGCTCAGACCTTAGGATTGATCGTTATATATTGGAATTTTGTTATAATGATTCCTATATTGGTATAAAACGATTGATGATTGACGAGAACCTTCCTTATCAAGAGGCGCACGTTGAAGATATGGATGCATCAAATCCCTCGTATTATCTTGTGGATACGGTAAACGATGTAGTTATGGGACCGTACACAGCCGAAGAATACGAAAATCAAATTGAAGCCCTGAAGATAGATACAATGTGTGATTGGATAAAAACGGTGCCCATGCCGGAAGGCGCACATTATTAAAGGCTTCAAGGAATTACTGACAAGTGCCGTGGTATTCGAGCGGCGGTGATTGCCGATACTTAACAGACACAACGGCTCAAGGGACTGTTTGACCGTAAAATAGATATGTGGCGTAAAACAACAGCATATTTTTTGTGTTATAAGCTTATCAAAATAACGGAGCAATGGGATATACATTAAAATGAGAAAACATCTAAATATTATTT
>ERZ1026780.1465-NODE-1465-length-15437-cov-4.066766_pt1 | contig 15437 bp, 15 predicted proteins | sample MGYA00380126_ERZ1026780 | MGnify/ENA primary metagenome ERZ1026780 (study PRJEB33269, sample SAMEA4719762) | human gut metagenome | biome: human-associated habitat; feature: organic feature; material: feces | place: Cameroon | collected 2013-10 ... | reverse complement strand
CTCAAAAGGGATTTTCTTCTTTCATCCCAGCTTCATTGCTTCCGTAATGTCACACAAGCGAAGGGCGAGGGAGTCAATCTGACCGTTAGTTTCTGCGTCATAGCTCCTGTGCTGCTGTACCAATCCGTTTATCAGCACCCGTACCTCATAATCATCCAGCTTGACCTTCATAGCCGTCCTTCTAACAGTAAATCATCTCGTTTGTAACGATTTCCATAGCAGCACTGCGGATGTTGTTCATCCTCTGCACCCACAGCAGTTGGTTTTCTGCTTTGAGGGCTTCCGTTATGCCCTCTTTTTCGGCAAGCTGATTAACAAGCCGAGAGAACATAGCTTCTGACTGTTCATTGACATAAGCAAGATAATCGTTAAGTTTACCTCTTGTAAGCAAATCGGTATAGAATAATCTCTTATGCTCCTTGATATACTTCAAATGTCTCTGTCCCCAAATGCCGATCGGCCTGTCCTCCGGCTCGTCCTCTCCGGCGATAAGGTAGTAGTCCCCGACAAGCTCATAGTGCAAGCCTGTCCTTTCGTCTATGATGAATTTCTCCATTGTGTCGTCCTCCTTGAATTATATCGCTTCTCCGGCTTTCTGCTCGGGTTGCTTACGGCGATAATAGGCAAGCTGTTTCTGTCTGCGGTTGGTTGTCTTGCACTCCTCGGAGCATAGCACCTCTTGACCGTTGGACGGCCAGAAGGGTTTGCCGCATATTTTGCAAACCTTTTGACGGAAGGTGTGCTCACCCTTTTCGGCAAAGCGTTTCTTTTCTTTTTCGGCTTGCTGATGGACTTTCGTGCAGTCAGTGTTGCAAAACCTCTGCCTTGTGCTGTTCGGATAAAACTCCTTGCCACACTGTTCGCAGACTCGTTTCGGGTACTTGTGACCGTCATTCGCCGCCCAGCGTTCCGCCTTGACTTTGGCTCTATGTGCAGCATTTCTCTCACGTTCCCGATTCTTCTTGCGCTCGACTTTTTCCGCCGCTTCTTGCTCGGCTTTTCGTCTTGCTTCAGCAATTTCTTCTTCAGTAAGCGGTAAATCAAATTGACCGATGAAGTTATAGTAAATATCGACCTGTTGTTGCCTGTTCGGCTTTCTGCCCACAGCTTCGTGAACAACGATTTTATCAATCAGCTCACAAGCCATATCGGCTGTAATATCTTCAGGCTCTTTGTATTTCTTGATAAGTTTGATAAAACGACCGATGTCAACAGAGGTCACTTTTTCTTCTTTCACTTCCGCTTCGATTTCATCTTTTCGATGTTCAAGAAAAGTCTGCTCGGCGGAATATTTTTGCATAAAGGATTTATATTGCTTTTCGGGCAGTAACTCCGAAATGAAATTCTCATACAATCCGCTTATCAATCGGTCAAGCTCATCAAGCCTTTGCTTTATCTTCTCAAACTCGTCTTTCTTTTCTTGCGGTTTTGTATCCTCTCTTGCTTGCCATTTACTCCGCAGTTCTTCAGCAAACCCACGCTCGTCCGATATGACACGGCTTGAAATTCGCCAAAGAGAATGTATTACCAACTCACAAAGTGTTTTTTCGCTGATATAGTGGCTTGTGCAGACCTTTGTTTGCTTTGCGTAATCAGTCATATAGTTACTGCAACGATACGAATGATAAGGACTTCCGCTCTTGTAATAGTGAACTTCATAACCCATACGGCTTCCGCAGTCGGCACAATAAACAAGTCTGGGCAACTTACATTCTGTCTGATGAGTTCCGTCTTTCAATCGTCTTACAGTATGTTTCAATCCTTTTTGAGCCTGTTCCCAAAGTTCGTTGCCAATAATCGGTTCGTGGGTGTTCTCAAACACAAGACGCTCCTCATCAGTGGCAAAGCGGCGTGCATCGGTCTTGAAATTAGTTCCGATAGTCTTTCTTAAGACTGTATGCCCAAGATATTCCTTTCGGTTTAAAATCTCTCTTACCGTATTGGAATTCCACCTTGTGCAACCTCTTTCTGCTTTTCTGTTGCATTGCTCGGGGTGGAACTCAAGAGTATAAGCCGACGGAATCAATATCTTTTCCTCGGTAAGTTTCCTTGCAATCATACCCGGATTGTTGCCCTCGGAAGCAAGCTCATAAATATGCTTTACAACCTTTGAAGCAATTGGATCTACCACCAAAGTCTGCTTATCTTCGGGCAATCGGTTATATCCGTAAGGGATACTGCCCGAACACCTTTTTCCGTCATTCATGCGAGATAAGAAAATAGCTTTAATCTTGTTGCTGGTGTCCTTGGCATACCACTCGTTCATTATGTTGAGAAACGGAGTGAAGAAATTGTCCTGCGGATTGTCACTATCCACATTGTTGTTGATGGCAATAAAGCGTATCTGCTTTTTGGGGAATAACATCTCGGTGTAAAAGCCGACCTCAAGATAGTTTCTGCCGAAACGGCTCATATCCTTGACGATGACTGTACCGATTTTCCCGGCTTCGACTTCCGCAAGCATTGCCTGAAATCCGGGACGGTTAAAGTTACGCCCTGTGTAACCGTCATCGGTAAAATGCTTGATGTTTGTCATACCGTTTTTACGAGCATAATCTTCGAGGAAACTCTTTTGATTCAGTATCGAGTTTGATTCGCCTTGCTGTTCATCATCCTTGGACAGCCTTTCATAGAGGGCTGTAACTCTATCAAAATCCCTGATTTTAGGCACTTTCTGACCTCCTTTCCGTCTTTTATTCGCAGCCATATTCAATGGACTGCTTGCAATATATATCCTAAAACTTCTTTTCCCTTTGGATCTGCAATAATATAGGAGCAGTTGCACTCCATAATATTCGGCAAAACATATCCTCTGGTTTTGCCTGCACCCGAGCCACCCACAACGATTACATTCAGATTTCGCTTATGCTTTCTGCCGTCAAGCCCCATTGAGATATGCTGAGAAAGAATGATGTTGTTGGTTTTATCTCTGTATTTTCTGTTCAAGGCTACTGCATCTCCCCATTTTGCCGAGCCATATTCCTCGCCTGTTCTTTTATTTCCTTTTGAAGTGCAATAATAGCCAACCGCCAAAGCATACATGCAAAGTGCCGCAAACACACAGCGGACAGTATATCCATTCAAAGAAAGTCTGAAGGGATGCTGTAACCGCTCAGAAAACAGAGAAAGAAACTCTGTCAGCTTTACGCCTTCCCCACAACAATCAGATGCCAATATCCCAAGCCAGACAACGATAATAGAACAAGCTACCCATAAAAGGGCAGCCTGCTGAAAGTTCAATTTCTGTTTCATATTCCTTCACACTACTTTTTAATATCCTGTTCTCGGAAGAACCTTTGCTGTTTTCTTTCCATATACAACGGTAACAAAGCTGTCATTGCCCATAATCCACTGACCGTTCCATAACCCGCCTACATCGGTTTTATTTGCAAAACGGTATTCATGGGGAAGATTAGACAATGCTTTGCAATAAATATATGGTGTTTCCACCTGTGCAAAACCGCTCTTTACCGTCCCGAAAACAAACATTACCTCTGTCACATATTCATTGGATGCAAGCCCCAATGCCGCAGGGGATGCAAAAATGACTCTGTTTTCAGATGTACTTAAATTATCGGCAAGCGTTCTGTATGTACCGTTCAGATTTGTTTTATAAACAATCTTATAGGAAAGTCTCTGATTCCAAGTGCCTGTGATGATTTTCTCCAATCTCGCCGCATTGACAGGAAGGGTATCTCTCCAATAAAAGCTGTTCAGCGGTACGGTAGAATTATTTTTGATGTTTGTAAAGGTATAGCGTACCTCCTGTCCCGGTACAATCTGATTATATCCTCTCTTTGTAACGGAAACATTGGTATAGCAGCTCTTGTTTAATACCTCAAGGCGTACAATCTGACCGCTGAACTCAATCTCCGCATTGATTTCCGCCTTTTCTGCAATATAATAATTCGGAGCCTTTGTTTCCCTAATCACATATCTTCCCAAAGGAAGTGTTTTGCTGACTGCTCTGCCGTTTTTATCCGTCTTTACGGTATCCACAAGATTGCCTGCTCTGCTGTAGATTTCAAATACCGCATCTGGCAGAAGTGTTCCTGCCGCTAAGCCGTTGATCGGGTTATCATCCGCAGATTTCTTTGTAATCTGAATCTGTCCCATCTGCGGTGTATTCTTCCATGTAATATGACCGGTTTCGCCGTATTCCACATAAAAGGTTTTCTCTGTATGGTCAATCAAATATCCTTCGGCAGGCTGAATCTCCTGCACATAATATTTTCCGTCCTTCAGCTCTCTGTCGATATACACATACCCGTTCTGGTCGGAAGTATACTGTCCAATCGGATTATGCCTTGCATCGCTGACAAGGAAGGTAACACCGTAAATGCCCTCGCCTGTGACAGAATCAATCTTGTGAATGAGCATGGAAGATGTCTGTCTGTTAGTAACGGTCAGCAATGCCTGCTTCCCGTTTTTCACTTCGATATGCTTTGGCTCTTTGTCAAGGGCATAGCCCTTCGCCGCCTTCGTTTCGATTACCGTATACCAACCGGATTCCAAATTGGAAAGTGCAATTTTGCCGTCACTGTCGGTACGGTATGTGCCGATACGTTCCCCGTTCATTTTGCTTACTTCAAACGTAACATTTTTAATCGGCTCTCTGCTTTCTTCGTCAATCTTGGAAATAACCAATCCGTTTAATGCTCTGTCGGCAAAACGCAGCTGATATGTTCCGCCGTCTGTGCCGACCTGAATTGTTTTTGCTTCTTCGCTGATTTCGTAGCCTGTGGGTGCTTGGATTTCCGTTACCACATAGCTGTCGGGCCTTACGTTTGGAATCAAGATTTCGCCGTTGCTGTCGGTAATAAATTCGCCGTTGGCATTTCCCACAACCGTTCCGTCTGCCGTTGTTACCTTAAACTTTGCACCTGCAAGCGGTTTCTTTGTATCTGCATCTGTTTTGGTAATCAAAAGATGTCCGTAGGGATAATTCGCAAATGTTACCTCAACCACACTTGTACCGTCCGCTTTAAGCCATGCCTGCTGCTTGCTGTTTTCAGAAAGCAGATAATTTGCAGGCGGCTGTACTTCTTCAATGATGTACGCACCTGCCTCCAAGCCTGTGATAACAATAATGCCGCTGTCATCTGTGGTATATCTGCCGATAATTGTGCCGGAGTTGCCGGAAATATCTCCGCTTACTTTTCGCACCTCAAACGCCGCACCTGCAAGGAGTTTGGACGTATTGGCATCGGTCTTTTTAATAACAATGCTGTTTAAAGGATAATTCGGAATCTCCTCGCCGTAATCATTGCCGGATGTAATTTTCACAGTATTCTTGTCTGTATTTTCTGTTTTATCTGTGTCTGTGATTGCTGTACTTTCCTTCAAATCCGTATAAGCATTTTCGCCTTCCGCAAGATATTTTCTAGTAACAGGGTTGGACGGCAGGCTCATTCCCTGTGCCGCTCTCACTTCCGTAATCACATACCAGCCTGCATCCACGCCTTTCAGAACAATTTGCCCATTGGCATCTGTTTTGTATGTTCCCAGTGTCACAACGCCGCCATCGGCTTTTTCTCTCTGAATCTTAAATACCGTATCGGGAACACCCTTATTTGTCAGTGCATTTGTTTTAGTGATAATGAGTGTCGGTTTTCTGGTATCCGTAAAAATAAGTGTTTTTGTTTTGCCCCATTCCAAAGCAATATCCTTATGATTTTCGGTGCTGATAGTGTAACCGTCGGGTGCTTGGATTTCCTCCACCGTATAAACTGCCTCATCCAAATCTCGAATCACAACCGTTCCCGTTTGATCGGTTACATATTCGCTTACGGTTTTATCCTCTGTTTTGGTTACCTTGAATTTTGCACCTGCAAGGGGTTCGTTTGTTTTTGCATCCAGTTTCATAAGCTGCAAGGAAGGTCTGAGCCTGTTGTCAAACTTGACCGCAACACATTTACCGCCTTCCAGATATACATCCTTGCTCTTGTCCGCAATGAGATAGCCCTTCGGTGCGGCAATCTCCGTAATGGTGTACCAACCTTCGGAAAGATTTTCGACTTTCATCTGACCGCTTTTATCCGTCATGCCTTCATAAACAATACTGCCACCTTTTTTCACAACGGAAAACTCTGCATCGGGCAGTGGCATACCCGTATCTTCATCATATTTTTTAATGAGAATACCGGGCTTTGCCTTATTTTTCAGCGTAATGGTTGCTGTTTTGCCTGCTTCCAGCTTCACTGTCTGCACCGTATCATTGAGCAGATAGCCTGCCGGTGCGGAAATTTCCTTAACGGAATAGGTGCCGCTTTTCAGATTGGAAAGGCTTGCCTTGCCGGAGGCATTTGTGTGTAAATCCCAAAAATCATTACCGCTGTCATAGGCAACTCGGATTACCGCACCTTCCAGTTTATCCCCTGTATCCGCATCAAGCTTTACCACCTCAAGCTGTGCCTGCTCCTCATTGGCAAAGGTGATAACCGTAGGCTCGTCATTGTTTCTGATTTCCACATCCTTGTGGCTGTTTTCATCCAACACATAGCCCTTGGGCGGTACTTCTTCCGTAACGGAAAGCGTTCCGGATACCTTTTCGATTTTGATTTCGCCGTTTTTGTCTGTCACATAATGCCCGATGGTCTTTCCGTCAACTTCTACCTTGAACACTGCTCCTGCCAAGCCTTCCTTTGTGCCTTTCTTTACCTTCAAAATCTGTACATCTGTTGTGGGTGTTTCGGGCGTATCGGGAACATCGCCGCCTTCGGGTGCATACGCAAGCTGCACCCAAGAATCCCCGTTATAGGAAGGCAAAGGAGAAACATAATAATTCTGCTTTTTCTCATCGTGTGCCACGCCGAACAAAACGGACTTGTTTTCCAGCTTGCTCTTTACCAAAACACGAAACTCGCCTTTCGGGCTGTCCTTCGGAATCAATACCTTAAAGGTCAGCTCACTGCCTGAAAACTCTGTTTTCTCTTTATTGCTGACATCCGTAACCTTTGCCCCCGCAGGCACGTTACCGTCAATCACAACTCTGTAGCTTTTGATGTCTACATTGGATTTCAGTGTATATGTCTGAGAGATGTAATTGCTGTCCTTCTCATCAACGGAAACCGTTGTGCTTTTGGGATTGACCGCAAGCCATGTGGGATAAACCGCTGTGTTGGCCCTACCCTTGGCAACCAAAGCCTTCATTGCCTTTTCCACATGATTATTCTGGCTGCCGTTTGCCTTCCAGTCATTCAGATTGCTGTAATTATCATGGACGATTGCCCAAACCGCCATTTTTGTGATGTAATATGCCTCATACTCATTTTTCACACCCAGTTCGGCAGGTGTTTTATAAGGGTATCCATTGGTAATCGCACCCCAAACATGAGGATCTTTGTCTAACCTGTCCACATCAACATCATAATTTTTCGCCGCAAAATTCTCTACACCACCCTTATTCGGATTGGCACAAAAGGCAGGATATTCCTTTCCGTCCTCCGCCTTATATACAATCACATCGGGTGCAAAATTTCTCGCATCAATCACGCCCTTCCAAGTCAGAAGCTGTCCTTTGCTTTCTTCCTTTACATACAGATTTACCTTGTTTAATGCCGTTTCCACGGAAGTGCCTGCAAAAGCCTCCACGCAGACCGAAAACAGCATCAGAAAAGATAAAAATACAGATATGATTTTCTTTCCTATCGTCATAATTTTTTCCTCCTTTTTTGCAATAAAAAATGCCTTGGTTTCCCAAGACACTTTGATTTGCTATAATCAAATTTTTATTCCTTCTTCCAAAGCAGCTATAAGCCATTCTTTTTTTGCATCCTCTGCATTTTTCACAGCACTTTCGATTGTTTCGCCGCAAGTGATACACCCGGGAAGTTCGGGGAAAGATACCACATAGCCACCCTCGTCTTTATCTTCTTTGATATTCATGCGATATGGCTTTTTTAAATACTCATCCAAAGTTTTCACAATCCCGACCTCCTCGTCAGTATCATATTAAACGAGCAACGTAGTGTCAATCTTTTTTTACCACATATCCAATAAGCTTCAAGTGCCGATTTTCCCGAAACTCCTGAAAGCTTTCCTGAATAACCTTACCGTCGCAGCCCTTTGTATACTTATTTTTCTCGGTATCCTGTTTCCCATTGGCATCTGTATAATAAACATTTACAGGATTTCCGTCTTTATCCCGTTCCACATACTCCACAAACGCCACATGACCTTTCAAGCGGCTATCTGCTTTCGGGGCATACACTGCAATGGAATGTTCGGGAACCGCATTCACATCAAGGCAAACGTCCACCTTATCACTTACCAAAGGGGCCATCAGCCAATCCTTCGCATAACCGATGGTCGGCAGCTCCACGCCGTTCATTTCACGAAACCGCCCTCTTGCATACCAAGTACACTGTCCTGCATATCCGATACGGTAATTCTCTGTAAAAATTTCTTTCCCGTTCGCATCCACCGTTTCAATCTTCGCAGGAATACTCCCTTCCTTGGGTGGTGTCTTTTTCTGTTCGGGAAACACTTCCGCCTTTTCTTCAGAAAGGATAGATGCCTCTGTCTTTTCTTCTTTTAAATACTTCTCTTTGAACCACTCCGGTGTTTCATTCGGATCACAGGTATATGTAATCACTTTTCTGCCGGAAGCATCATAGGACACTGTTCTGTAAGGCTGTGCAAAAACAGATGTCGGAAATAACAATGTCAGTAACAGCAAATATACAAGTCTCATATTCTTCCTCCTTTTTTCTTTTGAAAACCCTCTTTTTCCTTCAGTATAGAATTACCGCAAAGCTCTGTCAAAAAATCAAGTTCTTATTTGACCTCAACCGCCTGCACGCACCATCTTTTGCGCGGTACATTTTCCACACAGGTAATCAGTGTCATTCGGTTATCCGAAGTTCTTTCCAGATAAGAATAATCTGTTTCTTTTATCTTCGTTACTGTTTTTACCCGATATGTTCTTGTTCCAAGCTTAGTGGTATATTTGATTTTATCCCCCTTTTTCAAGGTATGGATTTTGCCGAAATGATTCGTTACCCCTCGGTTATGTCCTGCAATACCGATATTTCCGTCCCAACAGGAAGTGGATTTGAAATGCCCGGCGCCTCTGGCAAGGGATTCCAAACTTTCTGTTTCATATACCTTTACACTCAAATTTACGGAAGGAATTTTCAATATACCGATACTGCCGTCCGCATAATATAACCCATCGGGCAGTGTAAATTTATCCGAAGAAGCATATCCCGTATCATTTGTTCCATCAGAAGGCGGAAACTGTGTTGTATTGCTTGCGAAAGAATTAAGAACATTTACACCGCCTGCACCACTGCCGATATTCATTTCTCCCACACCGGAAATATTCGGTGTCAGCAGATAGCCTGTCCCCTTTGTATCGGCGGAAGGACTGCCGAAGGTCGGCGGCACAAAAGCACTGTCCTTGCTCACATTTACATTGAACAGCTTTTCTTCGCCCACAACCGTTACGGTTTCCATGCTTGTGCTTTTCCCGAACTCGCCTGCCGCCTTGTCAGATACGTTATACTCCAGTGCCAATGCCGGGGTAGTTGTCATCATCGTCATCAGCAGTGTCAATGTCCACATCGTTGCTTTCTTCTTCATATTCAACACCCTTTCTCTTTTTCAGTTTTCCAAGCAAAATCGTTCCCGCAATGCCTGCCAAAGCACCACCCAAAAGAAGAACGGCATATAAAGAATTTGCCTTGTTTTTTTCTGTCGGCGTACTTTCCTCAAAAATTGCCGTATACAGCACCTTATCCGTATTCGTCTTGGAAACAGTACCCTTATACTCCGCCGTAACGGTATAGCCTTTTACATAGCTGTTGCTGACTGTTCCCGTATAGGTGGCAACTGCCGTATACCTGTCCGTAATGGCAGTATCATTGATGTTCTGTGTATTTCCGCTCTGCCAGTGGATCCCCGAAAGTTCTAAGGTCTTTCCGTTCTCTACGGTTGTTTTTGGGATGTACTGCGTATCCGCACTTTCCAGATTTGGATATGTTCTCGTTGCGGTAACGGCTTTCGTGCTTGTACCGTAACCTGCGGTTTCGATTTTTAAATTTGAAATATCCAACTTTACCGTCCCCGAAAAGCCGTCCTCCGTAACAACCTGTTTCTCTTCCTCCAAAAGCGGAAGAATGTCGTTCATTTTGTTGCTTTTACTGCTGATTACAACCTTCTCGGCGTATTCCTTGCTTTCTGCCTGTGGCAGTTCTGTTTTCACCATGTCCTTGAAAATAAAAAAACTGCCATTCTGTTCAAAGCCCTCCTTTGAAATGGCAGCCACATCATCATTCTGATTCAATTCATAGCTTTTGGTAATCGTTCTTACGCCGTTTTTCGTATTTTCGTCAATACTGACAGGGTAATACGCCGCATAAACCGTCGTGCAGGCATATATGGCCGTCAAAATTGCGGTTATAAAAATCTTTTTCATGCTTATCTCTCGCCCCATTCCTTTTCTTTGCTTTTTTTCTGATTCTGCAAAAGCTCTCTGTATTCGTTTATCTTTCCGATCACCGACTTTCTGTCATTCCTCGTATCCGCCTTCATTAAGCCAGTCCCGAGCCCGTCTGATCTGTTCTCTTGCAGAGTTCGGGACATCTCTTTTTTTGCCCGTTCCGGAACCGCATACCCCATATTTTCAAAAATACGGTTAATCCTTGCGACATCTTCGGTTTTGACAATCACATCTACGGTATCCCGTTCCGAGTTTTTATTTTTAATGACAGAAAACAAAATACCGTAGGTTTTCGCCTCTTTTGCAAAAGCTGATATATCTTCTTCCTTTAAATCAAATACCCGAAGCTCCTTGCCTTCTGTCAAAAGGCGTTTCAGCTTTGTTTTGCCCTTTAACTTTTGATTGTCCTTTGCCATTGCCAAACACAGAGCCGCAAGATTTTTTGCTCCCAATGCCGAAAGCTTAACTGCTTCTTCCGATAGCTTTACCGCCTCTCTTGTCATTTGTTCGGCTGCCTCGCTGCCTTGGCTCATGCTCCTTTTCCTCCTCTCTGATTTCTTCCGCCTGCCGTAATCTTTCTTCTATCTTTTCCGCATCCTTTTCAATCTGCCTGCACATACGGATACAAAAGGCTTCTTCCCGTATCTTCCGGCTGAGTTCCAATAGTTCGGCCTGCAAGGTTTCACTTTCTCCCTCCGTTCTCAGTTTGTACTGCAATCGTTTTCTCTTTTTTCGGTTCTCCTCATGTCGATTCTGCGTTTCGGCATAAAACACCGTAAGGCTTTCCATGCTATTGATGTTATGTGTCTGCAAAAATCGGTGCTGCTTTAGGTAGCGTTCAAATTTTGTGTTTTCCTCCAGCATAAAATAGGAGAGCTTTCTTGTTCTTGGCGTTTTCCTTCCTCTTAACAGATACAGATATCGAAAATACAATGCCGTAAAGCCTGTTATTTTGGCTCGTCTTTTTGTTTTTCGGATGTCATATCTCTTTCCTTTCGTGCTGTATAATCGGAGCAGAACAACAGACTGCTGTGGCATTTTTCTTTTCGGCAGGGATTGCGTTAAAATCCTTTCCTCAATCTCCTTATCGCTGTAGCCTTCGCCAAGGCTGTCCAGACGGATAAATTTCTTGCTGTAAGGCGGCTTTACGGCAGTATGCTTTACATTTTGATGCTTTACCGTATACCCCCTCTTTTTCAGCAGCTCCAAAAAAACCGTGAAATTTAAGGACACTTTGATTACCTCATCAATATCCGCACGAATCTGACTTCGCACCGTTTGTTTTCCGTTTTGCTCCGCATGAAGAACACCGTAGGGTATCCCCTTTTTCTGTGGCTCAATCACAGAAAGTCCGTATTCTCTGCAAATTTCATCGGAGATTTTCCGTATCTCTCCGAAATAGCTTTTTGCATTGGAATGATACTTTTTCCCGTCTGCAAAGGAAACGGAATTAACCACGATATGATTATGCAAATGATTCCTGTCAAGATGTGTGCCGATTACAACCTCAAACCGCTCACCGAAACATCTTCGGGCAAACTCCACACCGATTTCGTGAACGGTTTCCGGCGTTGCCTCCTTCGGCTTAAAAGATTGTATGAAATGATACCCAAGTGCACCGCCTGTTTTATGCCATTTTTCTTTTGTCCTCTGCATTTCACTGTAGGCGGTGGACGCTGAAAAACAGTTAAGGGCTGTTTCGTAAATATGTTTCTCGGTTTTCTCCCCGTTAAGGGCATACTCGATTTTTCCTTCCAGCACCTCGGCAGATGTCTTTTCCATATTGGTCGCATATTTAATGCTGTCATCCAATCTGCTCCGCACCGCAAATATTTTTGTAATTGCCATGTCATAAATTTTTTACCCTTTCCCAGATTTGTTTCTGCATTTCCAAAACCTCTTTCAAAATATCCGCCGTCACCTCCATGCCCATGTTTGTGTTCCTTGCGATCTGGTTGATGTTGTTGCCTACCGCCGCAACCTGACGTACAACCTCCGCCCATTCTTCCTTCGGTCTGCTCTTTACCTCATTGCCCATAATCAACTCTCTGATATACGGCTCAATTTTCATGCCGCCTGCATCCGCCTGTTCTCCGAGAAACTTCCGTTCCTTTTCGGAAAGTCTGACGGTTATTTTTCGGTTTCGTATCTTCATTTTTTCATGCACCTGCCTTTTTCTTTTTTGGGGTATTAGGGGCAAAATCCCCTAACAAGCCGCATTTTGCCGTCAAAATGCTATGCTTGCAAAAGCACGACAAATCCTTTGTGTACTACCTGTCCATTTCTTTTCCGTATGACCTTTCCGAAGAAAAAAGTCCTTTTTGTATCATCAGAAACTCGTTGTAGTCCTTTCCTTTCTCACAGAAAACCGCCTTTGCATTTGCACTTTTTAAAACTGATAAAATACCCTTTGTTGCATTTCTTCCCACCTCGTCATGATCCAACCGCAGAATAATCTCTTGCGGCTCTCCATGTTCTCCGAGGTATTTTTCCAATGCAATCGGAAGTCTGTTCTGATTATTTTTGTAGACACCACCCAAGGAAAGATAGGTCTGCTGTGTCCAGTCCTCGCCGCCTTCCAAAACCATGGATGCATAGCTCATGGCATCTATGGCACTTTCAAACACATTCAATTTATCCTTTCCTTTGCATAAACAAAAACAGAAGGCTTTGTTGCTGCCTCCTGCTTCTGCCAAAAATCTTCTTTTTGTATTCGTTCCCCGTATCGCCGCATACTTGGGATTCTCTCCGTCATAACCAATAAAAACCGCATTGTGGTATCGGCCCTCCTCATAGAGCAGCCTTTGAGCAATGCAATACTCGATTATCTCGCCCGCAATGCCACGCCCCAAGAGATACTTTTTCACTCTTTCATTATCCGTATGCTTTTGCGGAAGGTATAGCTTTCGTTCCTCAAATCCCCGTTTTTCTGCATGATTAGGCAACGGCTCCCTGCACGAAAAAAAGCCGCATTGTTTGCTCAAAAGAAGTACGGCTTGCGGCAGGGCAATCCCTTTTACCCGAATCAGATAATCCAACGCAGTGCTGCCGCCGATGTTATGCGACCACCAGAACCATTTGCCGTTGGAAAGCTTCAGACTGTCATGGCTTTTCAATTTATATTTTTCATGCCCCATAGAAACCAATTCATTCGGTTCGCAGGCCTTTAAATAGGTCAGCAGGTCAATCCGTCTTGCCTGCTCTAAATCCTATTTCGATATGTATGGCACAGATTTTCAACTCCTTATCTCTCTTGTTTGTTTTTTCTGGTTTTCTCCCGTTCCATTTTCATAAGCTCCTTGTAGACAATGTTTATCAGCCCCGGATGCCCGTTCGTTCTGATAAGCGGATACTCCTTATCCTTTGAACCGAAACGATATTTCCTGACATCTTCTTTGGCTTCTTTTTCATAACGTCCATCGTAGAGAGAGTCATTTATGACCTGTGCAAGAATTGACTTGCAACGCCCCACACCGAATTTGCTTACCCAAGATTTTATAAAATCATCCGTTTTTCCGCTATGGTTTGCTTTCGAAATATTGCTTTCAAAATATTCCATGCACATCATATCCCTGTTGTAGCTGGCAATAAAAAAATATTTCTCCCCGTTTTCTGCCGCTTTGCCGAAAGATTTATTATATCTTGGGCTATTGGGATTTTGGTAAAATCTATTTGCCTTTCTTTCCGAAGTTTCTTCACCAAATTTCAGAATAAAGTCCTTTAATTCTTCCATGCGACTATCGTCAAACTTAAGTGTGTATGTATAAGCACTTCTCAAAGGATGTTCTATTTTTGCATACTCCGTCAAAGCCGGAAGGGAAAGACACTCACTTTTAAAAATCTCAAAAATATCGTACATTGCCGCTATTTCATACGCATGGTCAATCAGATATTCCGCATTCTTCTCTTTCAGTGCAGTAATATACTCCGTATATTCCTTTTCTGCATTTTCATATATTTTTCTGTAAAGCTCGTCTGTGTGAATCATAGAGTTCCTCCTTTTTTGAAAATAAAAAAGACAGGTTGATACCTGCCGATAAAAAACACTTGTAGTTCATTTATAAATTTCACGCTGCATACAGCACTATCTCTTTGCCAATTTCTATCATATCACTCTCCTTCACAGGGCCATGTATTACGTCAACACGCAAATGAAGCATTTCTTCAAGGCTCAGCTTAATGGCAGAAAGGGTAATCAAGGTAACCGGTGCATAAAATTCCATGATCAAATCAATATCACTGTTTTCTCTGTTTGTTCCGTTTGCCCTTGAACCGAAAAGAATCACTTTGCTTATGGGGTATTGGTCAATCAATTTCAAAACAGCATTTTTTATAGTTTCGATATTCATAAACAGCACCTCCTTTTCCTTCATTATATCCATATCTGCCAAACTTCTCAATACAATCTTATCTTTCCCACTCCTGATTTTTCTTCTCAATCTTTTCTGTACTGACCTCCTGCGTATCATTTTTCTTATTATCCTCATTCAACAATACATTCAATTCCTCCAACCGCTTACTTTTTTCTGCCAACTCATCTTCCTTTTCAAATTCTTTTTTCACTTCAACCTTTGCGGTTTCCAACTGCTTTTCCAGTTCCTCAAGCTTCTGCTTACAGTTATTCTCCCGCACAGGCAGTGCCTCGAGGAAGTTGTCAATTCTCTGAATATTGCCGAAAACATCACTTCCCAGTTCCACCTTATACCGCTGTTTTCCTTCCATACCAAGGACAAAAGTTCCCGAAAATTTATCAAACTCCAAATCAAGATTTAAACCTTTGTATCTGCCGATGTTTTCCCTATCGGCATTGACTTTACAGGCACATAAGGAAAGCAATTCCGTTCCTGCCGCTTTCTTATCGCTGTAAACAGCGCCTTTCAGCTCCATTGGTGTAAATCCGTCCACATTCGGTCTTGTGTTTTCCTTTACTGTTTTTATATCCTCGTTGTAGGCCACAAGCCTTTCTTTTGTTTCGGCAATTTCAACAGGAAAA
>ERZ1026780.1461-NODE-1461-length-15450-cov-9.279052_pt1 | contig 15450 bp, 18 predicted proteins | sample MGYA00380126_ERZ1026780 | MGnify/ENA primary metagenome ERZ1026780 (study PRJEB33269, sample SAMEA4719762) | human gut metagenome | biome: human-associated habitat; feature: organic feature; material: feces | place: Cameroon | collected 2013-10 ... | reverse complement strand
GACACTGACCGATGCAGAGACGGCGTATGCCAACCTGCCCAGAAGCTCCGGCAGCGGCTCCGCCTACACCGGCGGCCACACCTTTACCACCGAGCTGGAGCCGGGCAGCATCACGGGCGTATTTGTGGACGGAAAGAAGCTCGACAGCCGCTACTACACCGTGTCCGGCAGTGACGTGACGCTGACGGCGGACTATCTCAAGACCCTGCGCAGCGGCAAACATACGGTGAAGATCGAAAACGCCACTAAGGTGGCCACCGGCTCCTTTACCTTGAGCGGCAGCGGTGCGGTGCAGTCCAGTCGCACCGGTGATCCCGGCGTTGCCATCTACTTTGCCATGGGCGCTGTGAGCTTCCTCGGCTCCGCCGCATGGCTCCGCAAGCGCAAGGAAATCTGATCACAATACTTTCTCTGCATCATCTCTATATCCATGTGCGGCAGCACACAAAGAGTCTCTGCCGCAATCGACAAACTGAGCCGCAGCCAAAATGGCCGCGGCTCAGTTTGTGTTTTGTATGTACGATATGAGAAACGGAATACACCCATTTCACTGCTGGAGCGCTGCCAGTCGCTTATATTCGTTATACTTGTCCTCTGCCTTGCGAGCGATAGTACGCATTTTTTGCCTGAATTTCCGGCTCAACTGTTCCTGAGCATCCGGATCGACCTCCGCCTCGTAGCTTTTGTGGTATCCGTCCCATAATGCGGAGAGTTCGTCCGAATAGCCACTCATTTCCGCCCAAGCATCGCCCGTGGAGTGCGCTTTCGCCCAGTCCTTCCACTCGTTGAGCTGCGTGATCCTTTTTCGCTTCTCTTCGTATCCCGGGATGCCCTGCTTGCGCTTTCTGCTTTCCACATCCGTTTGCTTCTTGCGCCGTGCCGCGCAGGTGTCATTGCAGGTAGTCATCTTGGAGTGGTAAGCAACGAACCATTTTCCGCAGCAGATGCATTTCCGAAAGTAGACGCTGCATTCGGCAACGTTTGTCACATATTGGCGCTTCAGACACTGGAAAGACCCATTCAGCAGCATCCAGTCACCCTCAACGCCATCGCCATTCTCCGTCCGCAACCGCCAGTCACGGCGGCCCTCCGACAGCATGCCGCCGAGAGCAGGGTCATCCGGCGACAGCTGATCTCCCTGCGGCTGAGGCTGGTTGCCAGCCCAAAAGCCTCCCGCCAAGCGCGTGATCATGTCGATCGCCTCGTCCGTCAGTCTGTCCCGAGTCTGGCGATCGAATTCCGCGGCGCAGCGGCAATACTGCATCCATATCAGCAGGCTCATGTACTTATTCAGGGGCGATGCGGTGTTGTACATCTCCCTCAAGTATTCTCTCAGCGGTTCCTCGCCGCTCAGGCTGGCAGGAATGGCATCCCGCCCGCGGATCGCTGCCTTGAACAGTTGCAGCGCACGCCGATAGTCGGAATATCCCGAGGTGAAGTAATCAAGAAAATGATGGTCCTCGAACGTCTCGTCGTAGATCACGCCCACCTCATAGCCCTGCCTCTGCCGAATGTCCTCTGCCAGCTCACTGTAGGCCCTGCTTCCCACGTGAAAAACGTGTCTGTCCGCCAGCACAAATTGGCGGCAGAACTCCTTCGACAGGCCGCCCAAGGTATACACCTTTACACAGGCTTTTTGCAGGGAGGCTTGTTCCCCGCGGATACGCTCCATGACCGCTTGCTCATTGCCGATGAGGACTCGCAGGCGGCTGTGTACCCGTTTCTTCCCTTCCCCCACGGGCTTCGATGCAAACAGCGCCATGGCAAGCTCTTGATCCTCCCACGCCACAATTTCGAACGGATCGAGGGAAATATCCTTTTTGTTGATTTTGAACTCCAGTATGATTGCACCTCCAGCAAAGTATGTTTGTGTCAGGTATTGTCGATACCTCGTTCTTCACATCATCGGTCTTGATATCGCGCAGCACCAGTTGACGGATGTAGTCCGTCACATTCTCTTGACTGTTCAAGCGTTCAATGACTTCCGAATCACTGTTTGCATGGAACGACAGCCGGTAATTCTGGTGTGTTACCTTCCGGGTCTCAGTGATTTTCTTAATATTAGCCGCCTGATACCGCCTATTGGCCGTCTTCTGCCTTTCGTACGTATCTTGTCGGCACACCCGCAGGATCGTAGCAACAGAAACTCCATACTGAACTGCCAACGCCGTGTACGGTACTCCTGTGTCATGAACCGCTTCGATCGCCGCTTTCTGGTCATCCATCAATTTCCATCCTCGAGCCATGGACTTAAAGCCTCCCCGCTCTTGAAATGTTTATTTGATATTATCATATATACGTATATGTCAATATTCGTTTTTTACTTTTGCACTAAAAACATGCACGACAGGGACAGGAGGCGTGAACCTCCATCTTCCGTTTTTAAACAGGCATCTTCCTTACATCACTGATCGCCATCACGCAGACTACTTCCAGCCCTTTCAATATCTGCGGCATATCCCCATCACTGCGGATGGGATGGTTGGCAGAACGATGGCTTTCAAATAATTCGAACCGCAGGTCCTGCGGCAGCTCCGTTAACTTGATGAGGTAGAAAAACGTGCGTTCCTTTGGCGGGCAGTAGTGGAGCAGATAGCTTACGCAGCTCTCCAGCCACAGCTTCGCCCGCCGCAGCGCGGCAGTTCTGCCGGTGCAGGCAGCTAACATAAACAGCAGCCGCTCGGCGATGTAGTTAGCCACAAGGGGATTGGACAGTCCCCGCAAATGCTGCGGCAATAGGATCGCCAGCGGCGTGTCCAGCGCCAGTAGTCTGCGACGCTGCTGACGGAGCTCCTCATCCGCCCTCCGAATATAGTCCTCCGCCTGCACGCGGTTAAGAGACACGGCCATAGATGCCACCTCCCAGCGTCACAGAACCGGAGAGCTTTCCCTCCGCCAGCGCGTACAGCAGCGGCTGTACCAGCGCTTCCACCGCGCCGTCCAATCCACGTGCGCCTGTGCCCTGCGCCACAGACTCGCAGGCAAGCTGCTCTACCAGCTCATCCGGCAGTTTGAGACGGACTTTGTGGGCGCGGAAAAACTTTTTGTACTTCACAAACGCCGAAAGACTGGATTCAGTCAGGATGCGCTTCATCTGTTCCGTGGTCAACTGCTCCACCGGCACGAACCGCCCGATGCGTCCCATCAGCTCTCGCTCCATGCCATAGGCGCAAAAATCCTCGGCGGTGTGCTGGGTAACCGAGGGACAGAATGGCTCGCTTCGCACGAAACCGATGGGGGCGACGCACTTCCGCGCCTCCTGCATCCGACCAAATGCACCGCCGAACAAAAACAGCAGATCGGTGGAGTTGATGGTCATGCCATCGACAGTAACCTCCATCCCCTCCACCAGCTTCAAAAGCGCGTGCTGTGTTCCCTGACAGTAGGCTTGACGCCAGTCAGCACCATGGGCAGACAGCTTGTCCACCTCGTCAATGAAGATGATGGCATGCCGGACGTGGGGATGGCCTTTGAAGCCTGTCAGCAGGTCAGTCACAATGTCCGCCGCATTTTTCCGCGATAACCGGTCTCGGTGATGCCGGTGGCGTCCACAGCGAGAAACGGCAGCCCTGCGATCCTGGCGGCCTCACGGATGATGGCAGTCTTGCCGCACCCACTGGGGCCATACAGCAGCAGATTGGTACGGGGAACAAAGTTGTCTCCGTTGGCGCGGAGCATCTGCTTCCAGACAGCCAATGCCACAGCGGATTTTGCCTGTTCCTGCCCGATAATGGCCTTGTTCACTTCCTGAACGATGTACTGCGGTGTGATGGAGGGGGCAGATACATTTTCCTTTTCTGTTTCTTTGGAAGCCTCCAGAATATGGAAGGACATTTCGAGACAGCCCCGGCAGACCATCCTGCCGGTAGAACCCACCACGTAATCATTGTCAAGGATGTTGATGAAGCCCTTGCACAGGGCGCAGCGGGGAACAGGCGGGGATTGTTTCTTTTTACTCATGTGATCACTCCTTACTCCATTTCAAATGATCGAGGGTGGATATAAAATGCAGCTTTCTTTGTTTTCATGGTTGAATCTCCAAGTCAAACGATACCCTTTCACAATCACAGCGGTTTCTTCCATGATCGCTATGGAGAGGAATAACTGTCCTGCAATATTTACGTCACAAATGTTAGCGCGATTTGTGAATTTGTCAATACAGAATTTGCAACATTTCTCCACGCTTTTGAAATTTGTGCTTATTGCACATATTTTTTCATGTTTAGATAAGTAGCTGATACAAATTGCACATTTTAAGGTGCGAGGTATAAAGCGAAAACGCAGGCGGCTCTCGTTTACAACGGAGAGCCGCCTGCTGTGCGGTGTCAATTTTTAGTTTCTTTCCGATTCGTACGCGGACTATCGCCTTGACCTGCCATAGCAGTCACATATCAACTCAATAATGGGACGTAGTCGGGGAGGTACAAGAGATAAGTTCTCTATCAGGTTCTCTTTGACATCGGGAGCAAGCTCTTTGGACAGGTGTGCGATCTCGTCAATGGTTATCCTGTGCTTATCCAAATCTGAGAGTGCGCTGATGACAATTGCCGCCTCATTTGTGAGGCCATCAAACAGCTTTGCCGCGGAATGAACCAGCAGCACCTCATGACCCGGGGCGTATTCAACACGGGTCTTAGGGCCTGTGCTCAAGTACTTCGGCAGGTTCGGGTCTTCATCGGACAGGCCGATTCTGCGCCGTGCAAGCTCCGTGGCCGGAAGTATCCTCCAATGGCTTCTCCGGGCGAGAGCATGCGCTACAGCTTCATGGGATGGCAGCACAGGGACATCGTTACACCATTTTGGGTTCAGCCGATAAAGTCCCATGCTAATGCGCTCTATGTTCTCACTTTGTGCAAGGCGTGACAGCGCCTTACGGACCGCATCATAGCTACCTAACGCATCGAAATCCTCTACGGTAAATACCTCATCGTGCGGCTTGGCATACATAAATGAAAGAATATCCCGCTCACACGCATACAGCTGCTCGTGCATCGTCCATACCTCCGTCTGCGTTTGTCACAAATTATACTTGTTTCCGTGAAAATGTCAAGTTTAGCCTTGCCTCATGCGTTATGTTCAGGGATACGCTGTTTAACGTTGTTCATGTTTTGCTTCCCGAGACCGTCCCCACTCGGCCGCATATTGTATGGCGCGAATGCTCGTTTGCAGCATTTGCAGCTTGCGCCACTCGCCCAGCGCGGCTTCCAGCGCAGATTGATCGCAATCCATCCTGGCGCGGCGGATGGCGGCACGGAGCTCGGCTGCCTTCCACTCGACCTCCTGCGGCGTTTGCAGATCCTGCTCACGGACGTATGCCAGGCCCTGCAAGGCTTCCGTCTCTGCCTTGCCCGACACGACGAACAGAGCGAGGCATTCCGACTCACTATATGCCTCCTGCGGCTTCGGCACGTCTCCCAACAGCAGAAATAAAACCAGTATCAGCAAGCTGTCCAACGCACCGCGAGAATGGCCGCATGCCTCGCGCTGGGTCTCGTACCACCGGCGGCGGACGCAGCGCACATACGCCCACCACTGCTGCTCCGCCAGCCGTTCGCGCTCTCGCCGCAGTGCCATCAGGTGCTCTATGCCCGTCCATTCCAGTCCCAATGTCCGCAGCCGCACCGCCCTACGGCCTCCCGGCGGCAGGACGCTTACCGTGTTTCCTCGCCGCTTGAGGGTGATGCCGTAGGCGCGGAGACGGTGGAATAATTCTCTGGTGTGGCGACATTGAGCCGCCACAGAAACCAATACATGGCGGAGATATTCGTTCCGCTTTTCGTACCGCTCCTGTTTTCGCCTGGAGGCAAGGGCGTTGTTGTCCTTCACCTCCCAGCCGTGCGCGTGCGTATAGTCTCGCAGCCAGTCATTTATGGCCTTTCGTAGTTCCGCACTGTCCTGATGCTTGCCGCCTGCCTTGATCTCACAGGGGAGGACGTTCCTCTCACTGTCCCGCATCATCCACGCCTGTTCTGCCCGTGCCTTCGTGCGGACAGAATTGATGGAGATATCATGGTACCCAAAAGGGTACCATGATAGGGAACTTGTCCTCCGTTGTACGTACTACTGCCGTTCCGCGGCACGCCGTCGATACACATCGTACTTTTCCAACAATCCGTTTGCCTCCTCTGAAATGTCCCGCACACATTCCCAGCCATCGATCTGCGCATCTGCACCGACCAGGTAGTAGCAGGAGAGGCAGGGCATTTTTCCCTGCTCCAGCGCGTTCCAATGAATACAGCAGCGGCAGTTGCCGTGCAGCAGCTTGTTGGCATTGTGGAGTTTCGCACAAGCTATTCAGTAGCGATAGGCCAGCACATGGATATATTTCTCGTCCGTCTGGAGCTTCAGGGCTTTAATGTCTTCGGGCGTCAAGCCACTCTTGCGGTACTCCTCAAGCAAGGTCTTTTCGTCCGCCGTCAGGCGAGGTGTACGGTTGTTTTTGGCCATTTTGACCACCTCCAAAATGTTAGTCCGCTGTGCACTGCGTCTGACTTCATTATAGGTGCATTTTGCGAGAAGTCACGCGGTCACGGCGTATCGAACGCACGCAAATGAGATCTTTCCATTTTCTGCGGTGGTCGGTAGGTAGAGAAAGCAGAAAATCTTAACGCTGTTTATTGTATTCTAAAAACCACTGGCTGGGTGAGCAGTTCAAAAGGGTCTACGCAGGCGGTTACATGGCTGTGCTCTGCTGCCTAAAACCCGGTATACCGAGCGAAATCGCAGAAAATATCAAAGCGGACGCACAGCGTCCGCTTTGATATTTGAGGGAGATAAAAGGAAAATTCCTTGCATTCTATTTCATTACACTTTTAGCACCATTCATCAGGAAGCTGATGTCAGAACCGATGGCGATATATCGCACGCCCATCGCCTCGTATTTGGCCGCCGCTTCTGCAGTGCCAACAAAGATGCCTACGGGAACGTCATACCGCGCCGCTACTTCAATGATGCGGCGGATGGCGTCCTGCTCCTCGGGGTTAGCAGGGTTGCCGGGATGTCCAAAGGACTGGCTCAGATCCATTGGCCCGACAAACAGGACGTCGATATCTCTGACTTGGCACAGTTCCTCCACACGCGCTGCCATCTCGCGGTTCTCAATGTGAAAAACTTTGACCAGATTTTCATTGGAGTGGCGCATATACTCGAACTTATCCATGGTGCCGTAGCGGGCGGAGCGCTGCGCAAAGGACAGGCCGCGATGGCCCTCGGGGGCATACAGAGCGGCATCCAGACAGGCTCGTACCTCCTCTGTGGAGGTAAGGCCGGGGATCTGCACGCCGGCGGCGCCCATGTCCAGCACCTTGAGGATGTGGAATTCATCCGCCGCGGGAACACGCACCACCACGGGTAAGCCCACACAGTCCGCCGCCCGCAGCATAGCCTCCAGATGCATCTCATCCAGCGGGGCGTGCTCCCCATCGATGATGATGAAGTCGAGGCCGGCCAGGCCCAACGCCTCCACGGCGGTGGGGCAGTTCATCTTTACGAAGGTGCCCTTCAGGGGCTTTTTTCCGTGGATCTTCTGCTTGAAATCCGCCGAGATCATTTCACATACTCCTCGCGCTTGGGCGTAAAGATGTCGATGTTGATGAGGACCTCATCGCCCACCACCTCGGCGTAATGCATGGCGTTGGGGGGGATGACCAGCATGCTGCCGGGCACCAGACGGAACACCTGATCTTCAATGTGGTAATCGCACTGACCCCCCGTGATGTAGGCAATCTGCTCATGGGGGTGCTTATGTGGCCGCGGCTCATGGTGCGGCAGCAGTTCATTCAGTGCAATAGTGGCGCCTTCGCCGGTGAACGCCTTGCGGCGCACACCGGGGCGTACCTCGGTCCAAGGGAGCGTATCCCAATTTGCGTGATTATACAGCATTTTCATACCTCTGCTTTCTTTTGCGCATCAGATCTCCAGACCCAGAAGACGGGCGGGATTCGTTTCTCCAATACGCTTGATGTCGTTGTCTGTCAGGCCGCACGCGCTTTTGAGCATCTCGATGAGGCGCGCCACACCGGCCACGGGACTGCCGTTGTTCTTCTGACCGTAGTCGGAGTCAATGACGATCTGCTGCAGACCGCAGCGGCGGATCATCGCCTTCGCCTCGGAAATGTCGTTGGACTTGAAGCGGGAAGCCTCCACGAAGGCCACGGCGTTCAGCTCGATATAGCAGCCCAGCTCGGCCCATGCCTCAATGTCGTCTATGCTGGCGCCGATCATGTAGTGCGGGTGGTTCACAAGGATGCGGCGGAGGCCATAGGTGTTTACCGCCTCGTGGATAAGCTTGTCGATTTCGTCGCGGCTGCCGTGGCCGGTGGCTAGGATCACATCGGGCTTGTTGGACAGGTAGGCCAAAATGTCCTTGACCTCCTGCTGCAGCTCGCCGTTGTCGTCCAGATACATGATCGTCTTTTCCTCGATGCTCATACCCTTGCTTCCGGGGAAGGCCAGGCCGTGGCCGCTGTGCATAATCTTGTGGCGCAGGGCAGACACAGTGGGCATCCAGATGATCTTGGCACCCAGCGCGCAGGCGGCGTCCACCGCCTTTAGGTTCAGGCCACCCACGGAGTTGTTCAGTGCCAGGCCGCCATAGACCTTACATTTCCCATCGTCCATGTGGCGGGAGATGTTCTCGGCGCTCATCATGGTAGGGAAATAGTGATCCTTGATGACATAGGCGGAATAGCCGGCCGCCACGGCTTCTTTGTACATATCCACGCCATCCAGCTCTCTGGGCATGACGGAGGGCCCGGCGTGTACGTGCAGGTCGATCAGTCCCACGATTTACTCCTCCTTATCCTCTGTGATCGGCAGCACTTTCTGCTGCTTTTTGACTTTATAGCGATAGAAATAGTAGAGAACAGCAAAGATCACAACGCCAAAGACATCCGACAGGTGCTCTGGCCAGACGAGGAATGCCGCCGCCAACAGGGAGACGATACGCGCCCACCACGGTATCTTCCCTTCTACAACGCCCTCTATGGCCCATGTCAGTGCCATACAGCCCAGCACCGCCGTGGCAAAGGAGAGGAAGATGTCAATGGGTTTGCCGTCAAACAGCAGCACCGGGTTGTAGACGAACACAAAGGGGATGATGTAGGCGACCACGGCCAACCGGACAGACTCAAAGCCCACCTTTATGGCGTTGGCGTCGGCAATGGCGGCCGCCGCATAGGAGGCGATGGCCACCGGCGGCGTGATGCAGGACAGCACCGCGAAGTACAGCACGAACATATGGGCGGCCATGGGGGCGACGCCCATCTTGATCAGCGCAGGCGCCACCAGAGAGGACATGACGATGTAGGCTGGCACGGTGGGCAGGCCCATGCCCAGAATGATGGCCACCACCGCAGACAGGATCAGTGCGATCAGCAGATTGCCGTTGGACACAGTGGTGATAATGGACGTAAACTTTAGGCCAAGGCCGGTGATCATGATGACGCCTACAATGATACCGGCACAGGCAGAGGTCACGGACACGCTGATGACGCCCTTGGCGCCGTTTTCCAGCGCATTGGTGATGTTGGCCCAGTTCAGTTTCTTCCGATCAAAAATCAGCAGAATCACCAGCAGAGAGATAATGGCATAGAAGCCGGCTTTCATAGGCGTGTAATTCATCATCATCAATGCGATGAGGACCAGAAAGGGGAGCGCCAGAAACCAACCGTTTTTTAGGACCTCGCGACCCTTGGGCAATTGCTCCTTTTTCAGGCCGGCGATACCCAGTTTCACCGCCTTGGCATCTACCATGCTGAAAAGACTCCAGTAATACAGTACCGCAGGGATCAATGCCGCACCGCAGATGCTAATGTAGGGAACACTCAGGTTGTCCGCCATGATAAACGCTACGGCGGCCATGACCGGAGGCATCAGCTGTCCGCCGGTGGAGGCCACGGCTTCCACCGCGCCGGCAAAGTAACTGGGATAGCCCACGCTCTTGGACAGAGGAATGGTAAACGTGCCCGTGGAAACTACGTTCGCCACGGAGCTGCCGGAGATAGAACCAAATAGACAACTGCCCACTACCGCGATCTTGGCAGGCCCACCGCGCTTGGTGCCGGTGGCACTGGAGGCAATGTCTATAAAGAACTGTCCCGCGCCGGTAGTTTCGAGAAAACCGGCCAAAATGATGAAGATGACCACGTAAGTGGCACTGATGCCCAGTGACGAGCCGAAAATTCCCTCACTGGTTATAGAGATCTGCTCCAAAATACGTTTGGCCGACAGGGGTGCGTGGCCCAGAACGCCAGTAAAGCGGTCTCCCCAGAACGCATACGCCAAAAAGATCAGGCAGGCGATGGGCAGGGTCAGACCCGTCAGACGGCGGGTGGCCTCCAGCACCAGCACCACCAGCATGATGACAGCCACCAGCTGAACGGTGGTAAAAGGCGTAACGAACGCAAGTCTGTTCTCCAGCACCTTGTTTTCTACCACGATATAGCCCATAGAAAACACTGTGGCTGCGATCAGTATCCAGTCTGTCAGGCGGCATCTTCCGTCGCTTTTTTTGCCTTTGAAGTTGAAGCCGCCGAAGGTTAGCACGCAGGCCAGCATCAGATGAAGCGCCCGGTGCAGCTGGGAGGCGGGAATGCCGAAAATGCACGTGCCCAAATGGTAAAGGGACATGAAAATGGCCACCCACCGGAAGATCAAGGCACAGTTGAATTTACTCTTTTCCATAGTCGCTCCTTCATGTAAGGGGTGGACGCCGGGGTCGAAACCCCGGCGCACGATGTCTTACCAATGCTTACTGGAGAGCACCAATCTCCTTGAAGTATTTCTCAGCACCGGGATGCAGGGTGATGCCGATGTTGTTGACCACGAACTCGGGGGTCATATTGGCCAGAGACTTGTTGACGATGCAGAGATCGTCATAGTGCTCGAACATCACCTTGGTCATCTGATAGACCACATCCTCGGGCATCTCGCTGTTGGTGAACAGGATAGTAGTGCAGCCCAAGCAGTTTACATCATTATCTGTGCCGGTGTAGGTACCGCCGGGGATGGTCACGGTGGTGTAGGCCGGGGAGGCGGCAAGGATTGCGGACATACGCTCCGTGTCCACCTCCAGCAGGCGGACTCCTCTGGACTCCGCCAGATCCTGCAGGGCAGAATAGGGATAGGTGGACATATAGCACAGAGCGTCGGCGTGGCCGTCCTTGATGAGGTCGGCGGCATCAGAGAAGCCCACATAGTTCATGGTTACGTCGGACTCGGTGATGCCGTAGGCATCCAGCACCTTCCACGTCATCTTGTAGGCGGCGTTGCCCTTGGCCTGCGTGCAGATGGTCTTGCCCACCAGATCCTCGATGGTGGTGATGCCAGAGTTGGCGGCCACTGCGATATGCAGTACACCAGGATACAGGGCGGTCACGCCCACCACGTTGTTCAGCGCGTTGCCCGCGAAGTCGCCCACGCCGTTCTTCGCATCCAGCACGTCGTCGGGGAAGCCGAAGCCCAGCTGAGCCTCATTGGCGGAGACGCTGAAAATGTTGGAGATACCGGCGCCGCTGGTGGCGGTGGAGGTAACGCCGTCGATGTTGTTCTGGAACAGATCGGCCAGTGCGCCGGCGATAGTGTACCACGCGCCGCCGGAGTTGGCGGAGGCGATGGTGATGGTATCTACCGTCTGGGGCACATCAGGCGTGCCAACGCTGTCGCCGCCGACAGGGGCCTTGGTATCCCCGCAGGCTGTACAGAGCACCATGACCAGCGCCAGTACCAGCGCAAGTGCCGCTTTGAGGGACTTTTTCATGTGACTTTTCTCCTTAACTAAATTTTTTCTATTCTGACAGCACCTTTGGGACATACCGTTTTGCACATCCCGCAGCCGCTGCAAGAATCGTTGTTGTGGGTCAGCGTGCCGTCTGCCAGAGACAGTGCCTGATAGCAGCAGCGTTCCAGACAGGGCTTCTCCTGACAGGAGTGGCACAACGCTGTGTCGATCACCGCCCGGCGGGGCGCAATCTTCGCCAGCGCCGTGTAGGGGATGATCTTTGCTGCCACCAGACCCGTCAGATCTCCGACGCTGCGGCCTGTGGCGGCTACCGCTGTCTCCAGCGCCTGCACCAAACGGGCCGCATAGGACGGGCCTTTCAACATCATGGACGAGCCTACCTGCACCAAATCGGCTCCGGCCAACAGGAAGTCCAGCACGTCCTGCGCTGTATCGACACCGTTGCCGCCCATGATGGACAGGTTAGTGGCACTGCGCACCTTGGCTACATTAGCCAAAGACAGTGGCTTCATCCACGGGCCGCCGATGGCGGCGTAGCCGCCGATTACCGGCTCCAGCGTTTTGTGGTCAATGACCAGTCCTTGGTAGCGATGCATGATAGTGACCGCCTGTACGCCGGAGGCTTCCAGCGCCTGTGTCAGCGCAGATAGATCCGCTACCTGCGGTGTCAGCTTCACCACCACGGGAATCTTGACGGCGTGGGTTACGGTGGAGGCAATCTCCACGCAGAGCTGTGTTTCCTGGCTAATTTTAAAGCCAAGCTTATCCTTAGCTGCTTCACCGTGGGGGTTGCCAAGGTTCAGCTCCAGCATAGGGTATCCCATTTCCTCAAAGCGCCTAGCATACGTTACCCAGTTTTCCAACTTGCTGGCGCAGATGCTGGCGATGGGAATCACCTCGTACTGTCGGGCAATGGACAGAATCTGCAGTGCCGTTGCTTCGTAGGCATCCATGGAGATCATGGCACCGCCGCGGGAGAAAAAATAGTAGTCGTCCGGTACACCTGTGCCAGAGCCCACTGGAGTTTCATCCATGTTGCGAACGTCGAACATTGTGATTCCTTTGTTCTGCAGGGGGGCAGCATCCGTGACGGACTTTGTTATGATGCCACCTACTCCCGTTTTGGCAAAACGTTCAAAGCCTTCTGCAGTGCGTCCGATGTCCGTGGAAGCCACCACGATGGGGTTTTTGAAATATACGCCACAAAATTTTGTATTCAATTTATTACTCAATGATCTCACCTCCGTATTCTACTTATGTGGCCGGCGCCATAATTGATATTCGATTTGATATTTTATCAAATGTAGAGCAAAACAGCATCACCCGCTGTTCTCCAGCAATTCAACTGTCAGCTGAAAACCTTCCTCTTTATGCTTGCGCATCAAAAGCTGTGCCTGCTCAAAATCCTTGGAACGGATGGCCTCCGCAATCTGGCGATGTTGCAACGTGGAGACCTGCATTCGCTTAGGAGAACGGTAAAAGATGCTCTGCGACTGGCTGGATTTTGCAATCAAGTCGTTGATGATGCCCAGCAGCGTCCCGTTGCCGCAGCAGCTGTATATTGTATTATGGAACTGCCGGTTGAGCTTGCTGTAATTGCTGGTATCATCTTCTGCTGTGCAAGCCTCCATCTCGGCCACGATTTCAAATAATTGCTGCACATGGGCGTCATCCATTCGCTTCGCAGCCAAGCTGGCGGCCATTGGCTCCAACTCCTTCCGAATGGCAATAATTTCCAGGTATTTCTCCCGATCAAAGGTCACCACGCGAGCACCGACATGAGGCGTGATCTCCACCCAGCCGTCCTGTTGCAAACGCTGCAGAGCTTCTCGCACCGGCATTGGGCTGACCTGAAACTCTGCGGCCAAATCGGCGACCACCAAGCGTTCGCCCGGATGATACGCACCGGAAAGCAGATTGTCCTTCAGCAGACTATATAGCATGTCGTTCTTCGTATAAAACGCCTTTGTTTTTCCAACCATTCTATCTCCTTCACGCCATTGGTCGTCCTTTATCCGCTCTTTATATTTGATATAATATCAAATCAGCCTCACACAAGCAACTGTCAATTTGTTTTTGTTGGCAAATTCGTGAGATCCTACAATTTCGGCGCCGTAAAACTGACTATTCCGCCAAGAACACCGGCTCACGGTGGCTTTTATGCCGCGCGTCCGCCTTCGAAGGGCAATGTGAGAATGGAGATGAACTCCAGCGGACGGGGTTTATGCGGCGACTGATACCTCGCCAGCTGTTCCACCAAAGCGCAGGTGAAGAACGGGCCGCTGTGGTTTCGTTCACGCATGTACCACGTAACTCCTCTCAAAGGTCAGCGTCGTCAGCGCTCTGGCGGTGTGGAAGCTGATCTGATGGGTGGGATGCTTGAACCGTGCCAGCGCCCAGAAGGCGACGCGGCTGATCTCGCCATCTGTATAGCTCTGCACATAGTGAAAGATGGTGTCATCGGCCCTTCCACGATTTTTCCCTATTATACCCGATTTCACCGCTCCGCGCGACAAAGAAGTTGTTGTAATCAGCATTGTGTGCAAAGAAGCAGCCTTATTCAAGCGATTGAGATACGGGATGATAGTTCGGCCTTGAATCGTTTATTCTCCAGGTATTCTGCGCGGCACCGGCGAATGGAAAAGAGCAGGTAGAGCTGTGCTCCTCGGCGGCGGAAGCCGCAGAAAAAGGAATAATCGCATTTACGTGCGTTGAATGCGGGCAGTCATATTGAAAAAGCGCGAAAAACCGGCTATCCTGGCATTAGACGCAGCGCGCAGCGGACTAATATTTTGGAGGTGGTCACACATGACCAACACCCACATCACTTACAACATCTGCGATACCTATACGCCGGTGACAGAAGCAGCAGTGTCTGCCGCGCGGGAGGTGACGTGATGAGCACTTCTCGCAGGAAAGCCGGGGCAACGCTTCAGCCGTGGCTGACGGCGCGGGCAGACTGCCGTGAAAAGCGCTTCATCCAGGTGGGGAACTCCCTTCTGCTGTCCCACCGGTTTTGGCGGCTCTCCGCCGGTGCACGGTACTGCTATCTGTGTATGGCGATGGAGGCCGGACCGCGGCGCGAATTCCGGCTGCCCAAGAGCGCGGCGGAGAAGTACGGCATCCCTCACTCATCACTCTGCCGGTATATTCACGAGCTGGAGGCCGGCGGCTGGATCGAGGTACGCAGTATGAAGCTCCTCCGTAAGCCCAACGAGTATCGCTTTGCGTTGAAATGGAAAGGGCTCTCCCCGTCGTCCTGACATCTGCTATCCCTGCCGCAGCGGGGATGGCAACATGTGGTATATCTGCCCCGGAATGGAGCAAGAGATCACGGGCGGATCGTTCACTGGTTGCCCGGTTATGGATCATCACCTCGCTGGATGATCCGTGCGCGTGCCGCATGGTGGGGCAAGATTCGCTGTCATCTTGTCCCGGAACGGTACAGCCAAAATGCACTTTAGCACGCAAAATCGTCGAAACGCGACACTGTGTAATTTTTCCCACAAACGGCAATACTGCCCGGTAAGGAGGATACGATATGGAACTTGACATCAACAAAGACTGTGGTATTGCCCTGATTTGGCTGACGCAGGAGGAATCTGCCGATCCGGCTGTCAGTGAGCATCTGAAGCCTGTTTACGCGAAGTGCCGCGCGCAGGGGCTTATGGCCGCAGTCATGCATTCCGGCAAGGAGGATCTCTACGCCA
>ERZ1026780.1460-NODE-1460-length-15454-cov-18.403533_pt1 | contig 15454 bp, 24 predicted proteins | sample MGYA00380126_ERZ1026780 | MGnify/ENA primary metagenome ERZ1026780 (study PRJEB33269, sample SAMEA4719762) | human gut metagenome | biome: human-associated habitat; feature: organic feature; material: feces | place: Cameroon | collected 2013-10 ... | reverse complement strand
GCCATATCCCCCCATATTGGTAATTTATGGCAAATAACTGGGTAAATTGGCAAGATTTGTCAGAAAGTTGTTCATAATTTGTTCACAAATTGTTTACAAAATGTTCACAGATTGTTCATAGTTTGTTCACACATGCGTCCTGGGAGTGTGGTATACTGTGAGTACAGGGAGAGGGAAAGGGTTCCCGAGAGTAACAGGGTCAGGCAGGCTGGTAAGGTCTGTAATACAGGAGCTACCAAAATGGTGGTTAGCATTGCTGTGAATTAAATAGAAAAGAGGTAAATTTATGTATAAAGTTTGTAAAGATGAAACCGTTATTGTAAATTATGATAAGTTTGGATGCGTAAGCTATACATCCATCCATGCCGTTGCATATGACCCCTTACAAGACAAAATAGCGTTTTTGTGGGCTGATGGCGAAGTTAAGGCCGTCAGGAATGCAAGCGATATTTATGGGTTTATCACATTTGAGGATGGCATTGAAATAGTTCTTAATGGCCGGGATTAAACCGGCGGTTAATGTAGCCGTTGCCCGTCACAAGCCGGGATGAGAAGTACAGAGTGGCCGAACACATTAAACAGAATTGAAGTGAAAAGGAGATTAATCATGAACACAAACGAAAACAAGAACGCCAACGAAGTCATCACAGCCAATAGCAACTATATCACCCGCACATTTGCCGACACGCTTGTAAAGTTCAATCGCACCGCCTTAAAGGTAGTAGACGGAAAACCCGAAATGTTCACCGAATCTATCGCCACCCAGTTCAAAGGCAAAATGACTATAGAGCAGGCGACCGAAAAACTTAACAAGGCAAACCCCGGAACAGTTATTATTGTAGAATCCTGCGATTATATCGAGGAACTGCGCGGTATGCTGGTTAGCGACTTCTTGAAATACAGCGTCCCGGTTCAGCGTCCCGCAAGTCAGAACAAGGAAAGCGGTGAGGGCTAACGCCCTCTCCCGCTTAATTATAGAATTGGAGGAATACTTAAAATGAGACTTACTAAAGAATATATTGATAAAGCCCACGCTTTGGGATTATATGTAGACCGTTCCGATGGAACCCTTTACCCCGCATGTCCTCGTGAGGATTTCATCAAAGCAATAGAATCTTTAGGGGTATGGCGAACCGAACGACTTAATTATTGTCAAGCTGAAATATGCTATTGTGATTATAGCCCATTCTTTAACTGCGAGCCAATTCTACTCCGTAGTTACTCAACCTATGTTGCCCTCTATATCCCAACCACCGATAGACTGTTTGTCTTTGATTATTATTCCAACACCACCTGCTCCCATGTTGAAAAGTTTAAGATATGGTTAAGGAATCACTATTATCGTGTTCTCCAATTCCCCATCTATCGCAGATTTATAGACAAGAATGGTAGTCACTTTGAATATGAACCGTTCATCCCATTTTGTCACTAAGGAGGATTAGTACAAATGATTTACGATACCATTATCCCCTGCATAGTGTTCCTACTAATTGTCTTTGCAATTAACGCTTATGGGAGGTCACATGATTAACTTCAACTATCTCCGCTGGTGCATTGAGAATATGAAAAGAGGGGTTTATTCCCCTCTTTCTGTAGAAAAAATCCTTGCGAAAACACACCATCTCTATACCAAAGGCAACCTCACAGTTAAAGAGTTTCGTTGGTTGCTTATAGAATGTGAATCTTTTATAGGAAAGGAAGATGATAAAGAGTGATTCTAAGTACAGACATTAAGCCATGCACAATATGTGATTTTTCGTTTAACGATTGTTATCCTGAATATAACCTTGAGGGCATGGCTTTTTGTAAATTCTGTCGAGTCGGTACAGTTCCTTTTCAATGGACACAAGTTAAAGAATGTAATCCATTAAGCTGTATTAGAAAAGACTGCAATCATGCATAAAGGAGGTGACGCCATGACAGTATGCTCTATGAAATCCAATAAAGGTTTTGTTCTTGGCTACAAGTTTGGCTTTAACGGCAGACTTAACGCACAGCAGATTAACATTGACAACGATGGCTCCGGATTCTTCATTTACTCCATCGGTTTTTCCGAGTTCATTCCCGCCAAGAAAATGAATCGTTATTCCTTTATTGAATCGCTTGAAACAGGCCACAGAATGTATAACATTAAAGGCAGTTGGGTAGGTGGTGACTAATGATATTCCACAACACCGTATTCTTAACCCTACTTGTCTGCACAGGATTCGCCACCATTGTGCTATTCATTTGGGCTTTAATCCTTAAAGTGATAACCCACCTGATGAGCCGTAAACGGCGAAACAGAGGGCAATAACCCTCTGTCGTGGGATTAACCAACAGCATATTACAACAAATTTAATTAACAAAGGAGATTAAATCAAATGACTATGATTACCCGCACTATCGTTAAGGACACCACCATCACTTTCCGTACTGTTGTTAATGGTGAGACTTCTGCACCGCAGTCTATGACTGTTGAGGGCATGGTTAGCAATCCTGCCGCAGTAGTTAAGAAAGCCCTCGGCCTGAAGAAAACCGACAGCGTTATCATTGATGCATTCGTTGAGGATGCTCACCTGTTTGGTTGCACTGTTGAGGAGTTCCTGTCCGTAGCTCACCCGATTGAGAAGTAAGCACCAACCTTAAATCTATTTAATTAAAAGGAGAATTTACAATGAACGACACCGTACTGTATGACCTGACCAACTCTGAATCCTATTGCTCTATCAAGGGTGATTCTCGTGAAGCACTCGTGGCTATGTATAATGCCATTAACAGCCCTGACCATAAGCTGTCCGACTTTGTTGGCAAGAAGCTGAACATTAAGGACATTTCCATCGAGCGTGTAGAAAACATGAACGATGAGACTGGTGAGATGGTTGCCAATGCTCGTGTGGTACTCATTGATGAAAACGGTGAGAGCTACACCTGTGTTTCTTCAGGCATCTATTCCGCCATTAAGAAGCTCGTTTCCGTGTTTGGTGAGCCGACTTGGGAGCCTGCCCTGCCCGTTGAGGTTCAGAACCTTAGCACCAAGAAAGGCCGCAAGACCATGACCCTGAAAGCTATCTGAAAGATAGTAAAGACAAATAAGTAAAACAAAGCCCCTGTGTTAATCCCACCGCAGGGGCAATTTTTAACTATAGGAGGTATTAAAATGAAATCTGCAAAGTTATGCTCAATTATGATTGATATGTTGTTAGATTATTTAGAACTTGAACAAGAAATTTTAGTCAAAGAAGATTGCGACATCAACTTGTTAGGATATTATAAAATGACAAGAGAATATATTGAGGGTAAATTGGCAGAAGAACTATCGCTAATGCTGCGGAAACTTGAATTTGACTTGAAAAAAGTAAAAGAGGAAAGAGGTTTTCCAAAACAGGCATACGATACTATTTCTACCATTATTCAAATTAGCAAAGAGGATGCTAAATAATTAAGGAGGATAATAATGACTAAGACCGGTATTGATATTAGCTACGCCAACAACACATACTCCAAGATAGATTTTGCAAAGGTTAAAAAGAGTACAGACTTTTGCATTATTCGTGTAGGGTATCGTGGGTATGGTGATGGCACTCTTAAAGAGGATGGATGGTGGAAGTATAACCTTAATGGTTGCATCGAAAGAGGTATTCCGTTCGGTGTCTATTTCTTCACACAAGCCACCACAGAGGAAGAAGCCAAAGAGGAAGCAATCTTTACTCTTGAGAGACTTAGAGGGTTAGAGGTTGATTATCCTATTTATATTGACACAGAGGAAAGCGGCCACCGTCAGAATCTTGGCAGAGCCGATAACCTTGACCCTCTAACACGCACTGCATGTGTCGAAGCGTTCTGCAAAACTATTGAAGAAGCAGGGTATTATGCTGGCATTTATTGCTCTGAATCTTGGTTAAAAAATAAGCTGGTTAGAGCTAACCTTAAAGCATTTGACCTTTGGATTGCTAACTGGAACAGGAAGCCAGCTATTAGCTGTGGCATGTGGCAGTATGGTGCAAAAGGCATCTGTGATGGCATCAGCGGCTTCGTTGATGTAAATAAATCTTTTAAGGATTACCCTACCATTATGAAGAACAACAACCTAAACGGTTATTCTGCTGGTGAAAATGTTTGGCAAGTAACCATTTGGGGACTGTCCGATTCTGAATATGATGAGGTATGCCAGTGGCTTAAAGAAAAAGATTTTCCGCACGATGATAAAGTGTCGAAAGGAGAATAACCATGCCTATTCCTGAATCCGAGAGAGTTCGGATGATAAACAAAATCAAGGAGCGTAATCAAGCGGCCAAGTGGATTAACACTAACCTTAACCCTACTTCTAAGATTAAACCTATCCCTGCTGTAAATACAGCTAAGAAACTTCAAACACAGGATGATGTTGATGCTCTTGAGCGTTCTCTTGATGCGTTTATGGATGCACCGAGAGAGCTAACCTATCGTGGCAGAGCATCATATTCTGTTAATGAGTTGTCAGAGCTTATGACTATGGGCAACGAAAGCGAACGCAGAGGGCGTGAAAAGATACAGGAAATTCAAGGATACATTGAGGACATGGGTGTAACTATGGCAGGTAAAGTAACAGAGGTGGATGAGCTTAAATGGATGGATAAGTTCTCCGCCCGTGTCTACAAGTATAAAGAACCAGCGGCGTTCCGTTCTCAATACGACTTTGATAAATGGAAAGATAAGATGCATGAGAAAGCATTAACTCTTGACGAGTATCAAAAGGAATTGGATTATCAGAAACTTTACACGCAACAGTTCTTGCAGAACATCGTTAAGCAGATTGAACCGGAAAAGAAGCATAGCGCAAGACGGCAAGAAGCATGGAATGTTTACAGAGCGCTTAAAGAAATGGATGTTAAGGACTTTATGGTAGGTTACTACACAGACATTTATGGCGATGTTTCTTTTATTACTTCTGATAGAGATAACACAGACTTGGAATATGGGATTGTGCAGGATATTAAGAGTGCGTTCGGTATAGAATTTTAATTGAAGTATACAGCGGATTTTGAAACAACAACAGATAAAGAGGATTGTCGGGTGTGGGCATATGCTCTTTGTGAAATAGGGGGTGAGTATGCTACTACGGTAGGAAATTCTATTGATGATATGTTCGATAAAATTTCCGGCTCCAACAACACACTATATTTTCATAATCTCAAATTCGATGGTGAGTTTATTCTTTATTGGTTATTCCGTAATGGTTATACTCATGTTAAAGACCAAAAGCAATTAGAAGCAAAGACCTTTACAACGCTTATCAGCAACATGAATGTGTTTTATACTATTACTATCTGTCACAAAAAGAGCGGAAGAAACAAAATCTGCACTAAGATAATAGACAGCTTAAAGATAATTCCGTTCAGCGTTGATGAGATTGCAAAGAGTTTTAAGATGCCAATATCTAAGTTGAGTATTGACTACAAGGAGAAGCGTGAGGTTGGGCACATTCTTACAGAGGAAGAAACAGAGTATATTAAGAACGATGTAAGAATCGTTGCAATGGCTTTGAACACAATGTTTGATGAGGGCTTAACTAAGATTACGCAAGGCTCTAATGCTCTTGCCAATTACAAAGAGATACTTGGCGGCGAGTTGAAATTCCGTTATAAGTTTCCTACATTAACAGAAGAAGATGATGAGATTATAAGGAAAGCATACAGGGGTGGGTTTACATATTGTAACCCTCGGTATCAAGGAAAACATCTTGGTAAGCTGTCTGTGTTTGATGTGAATAGCCTTTACCCATCACAGATGTATACCAGACCGCTACCATACGATACACCTGTTAGGTTTGAGGGAAAGTACGATGAGAACAAAGTATATCCTTTATATGTTCAGCGATTAAGGTGCGAGTTTAAGATAAAGAAAGGTATGATTCCAACGATACAGCTAAAGAATACACTTGGCTTTATTCCTAATGAATATATCACAGATACAAAAGGCGAGGATGTTGTTCTTACTCTGACAAGTGTTGACCTTGATTTATTGTTTTCTCACTATGATGTATATGTTTATGAATGGCTTGGCGGTTACATGTTCAAATCCAAGACAGGTATGTTTACAGAATACATTGATAAGTGGATTAAGGTTAAGCAGGAAGCAACCATAGAGGGAAACGGAGGTATGCGAACCCTTGCCAAACTGATGTTAAATGCGCTCTATGGTAAGTTTGGGTTAAAGATAAAATGCTGTTCCAAAGTTCCGTACTATGAGAATGAACGCATAATATATCGTGATGGTGAACCCGAAAGCCGTGAGCCTGTCTACATTCCTATGGCTTGCTACATTACAGCGTGGGCAAGATATACCACCATAAGTGCCGCACAGAAAGTGTACGACAGATTTGTGTACGCTGACACCGATAGCCTACATTTAATAGGGCATGAGATACCCGAAAATCTTGATGTTGACCCTGTGAAACTGGGTGCATGGGATTATGAAATGCAAGCTGATGAAGCAGTATTTATACGACAGAAAACTTACATGGAGCATCCCTGCGGAAAGAGTGCAGAGGAATACAAAAAGAAAGAGCCTGAAAAATATGAGCAAAGCCATGGGTGGAAAATTACATGTGCTGGTATGCCTAAAGGCTGTTACAAATATGTAACACCTGATAACTTTAAGATAGGCTCCTCCTTTGCTGGTAAACTTATGCATGAGCGAGTTCAAGGTGGCGTAGTTCTGACAGAAAAGGAATTTACTATTAAGGCAAATTAAAATTTGACGATTAACGAACTTGATTTTTGGAAAGTTAAGTAGTACAATATAATTAGGAGCAGGGGCGGCGGATGAGTACCAGCCCCGGAGAGCAACAGGGTGAAACCTGCCGGGACGGTTGGGTTTGCTACCTTGCTTATCCGCTCCCTGTTTCCACCTTAAAGAAAGGATAAGTTATGGATTCTATGTATTATAATGTAGATAGTGCCTTATCCTACAACGCACTGTTTACAATGATAATGGGCGGGCGCGGCATTGGTAAAACATTTTCAGCTAAGAAAAGAGCCATTAAGAACTTCCTTAACAAAGGAGAACAGTTTGTATATCTACGGCGCTATAAGACGGAGCTAAAGAAAGCCGTGCCCACCTTTTTTGCAGATGTTGCAAGAGAATTTCCTGACCACAAATTCAAGTCTACCTCTAAAGGCTTGTATATAGATGAGCAGTTAGCAGGGTTTTGCATGACCCTTTCCACACAGGTTGTTGAAAAGTCTACTGCTTATCCTGATGTAACCTTAGTTATTTTTGAGGAGTTCCTTATTGACCCATCTTCCTCTTACCATTACTTGCGTAATGAGGTTGAAATATTCCTTGAAGCATATTCGACAATAGCAAGAGATAGAGATGTTCGTGTCCTGTTCCTTGCTAACAATGTTTCCCTTTATAACCCTTACTTCCTTTATTTTGGCCTACGGTTAACTGGTGATGAGACTATCGCTAAAGCTAAAGATGGAGATGTTATTCTTCTGAAAGTTAGTAGTGAAGCATTTGCTGACCACATGGCCAAAACGAGGTTTGGTAAGATTATAGCAGGAACTTCTTATGGAGAATATGCCATAGGAAATGTATCTCTTAGAGATTCCAATGCTTTCATCGAAAAGAAACAAGGAACAGCTTATTACTACTTTGGATTCTATTTCGGTGGTGACTTTTACGGAGTTTGGCGAGATGATAAGGTGGGTTTAATGTACTGTTCGGAGGACTATGACCCCTCTTATCCGATTAAGTACACATTGAGCATGGCAGACCATTCACCCAACACGCTTATGGTTAATACGGCAAAAAACATAGCCACTTGGCGGTTAGCCATTATTGTGTTTAAGCAAGGTAAAATGCGTTTTGAAACCGGAAAGGCTAAAGCTGGTTGGGTGGGTGCTATGCGTATGCTTAATGAAATAAAGGTATAAGGAGGAAAGTTCATGGAAATCAATGAAATTGTAAACCTTATCGGTTCTATTGGATTCCCGGCTGTGGTGTGTATTCTGTTGCTTAAAAATAACCAAGACCAAAGCGAAGTTATCAGAGAAAATACCAGAGTCATTCAGGCTTTGGCAGATAGAATTGATAGTATTCTACACAAAGGAGGTGAATAACTATGCCGAGACTTACTCCCGAAGAGCACGAGGGTTATATGCATACCATTATGGATATGTATGAAAATCCTGATGATGCCGCAGAGATGATTACCCGCTTGCGTGATGATTATAGCGCAAGTATGGAAGTTATTGATGGAGTATCGCAGGAGCAGTACGATGAGTTGAGTGGCCGTTATGATACTTTGCGCAATCAGTACATTGAAAGATTCTTTGGTGGAAACGCTGACCTTATGGAAGCTAAGGAAAATCAGAGCGAGGACATTAAAGATGATGAGGAGGGTAAACAGCTCACCTTTGAAGAAGTAGCTGAATCTTATACTGGAAAGGATGAATGATTATGCCTAATGGCGTTAATGTTCTGAATGTTATTCGTCAGAATGCAAGCGCTGTCTATCAGGACAGAATCCCGGAAGCTACCGCTGAAAATCTCCATGAAGTCGGCGATAGTATTCTCACTTATGAAGCGCAGGCTAACGAGTTCGTTAATGCGCTGGTTAACCGTATTGGCCTTGTTATCCTCAATAACCGTATGGCCACCAACCCTCTTGCCGCTCTCAAGAAAGGCAGACTGGCAGTTGGCGAGACCATTGAGGAAATCTATATCGATGTTATTAAGGCACAGACCTATGACCCTCGTGCCGCACAGGATACCCTGTTTAAGCGCCATCTGCCCAATGTTTCCTCTGTGTTCCACAGTGTTGATAGCCAATTGAATTATCCTCTGACTATCTCCAATGAACAGCTTCGTAAGGCTTTCCTCTCCTACGATAGCCTTGACCGGTTTATTGCGGGACTGGTTGATTCCATGTATAAGTCTGCTACACTGGATGAGTTCATTCAGATGAAACAGCTTATCAGTGAATGGAATGAGAGCAAGCGTTTCATCATTGAGCCTATCACTGCTGTAACCGATGCCGCTACCGCTCGTGAAGCAATGATTAAGATTAAAGCTGTATCTGACGGTATGACCATCTTTAACAATCAGATGAACTATGCTGGTGTGTGGACTTCCACCCCCAAGGATGAGCAGTATCTGATTACCACTCCTGACTTCAACGCTCGTATGGATGTTGATGTGCTGGCCGCAGCTTTCCACATGGACAAAGCAGAGTTCGCTGGCCATGTAATTGTTGTGGATAACATCGGCGACCTTGGTGATGACGGCATCGAAGCTATCCTTGTGGATAAGAACTGGTATCAGGTTTACGATTATCTTCGTACCTTTAAGACTGCTTACAACGGCGAGGGCCTGTACTGGAATTACTTCTATCATGTGTGGATGGTATATTCCCTGTCTCCGTTCTCCAACGCTGTGGCTTTCGGTACTGCTACTCCTACCGTAACCGCTCTTACCGTTACTCCTACTACCGCTACTGTTAAGGCTGGCGGCTCCGTTCAGATTACCACTTCTGTTACCGGCACTGGTGACCCCACTTCCAAGTGTACCTATGCAATCGCTGGTGCTGTTGACCCTGAAACTGTTGTTTCCTCTATGGGTAAGGTACTGCTTGGTAGCAAGGAGACTGGTAGTCTCGGTACTTCCAAGAATCAGATTACTGTTACTGCCACTTCTGTTCAGGATACCTCCAAGACCGCTGTTTGCACTATCACTGTTGGTTAATCAAACGGTGGGGCGGGCTAACCACCTGCTCCACCTAACTTTTAAGGAGGGATATAATGGTAACACCTAATACGATAGTAAAACTGTATAGTGGTATTCCCTGTGACCCTACCTATCAGAATGTTCTTCAATGGGATAGTGTAACAGAACAGAATCAATTCTTTTCTAATCAAGTTCCTGTGGCTACTTACATTGACTTTCAGTTTATTGATGGAACGAGGGAACTTAGAGTTAAGCGACAGATGGAGAATTGCTACGGAATAAATTATGTTGCATATCAAAATCATCGCTACGGCAACAAGTGGTTTTATGCGTTTGTTGAAGATATGCGCTATCTATCTCCTGAAAGCACAGCACTAATTCTTGATGAGGATGTTTGGGCAAGCTGGCAGTTTGACCTTACATTTAACAAGAGTTTTGTAGAAAGGGAGACAGTAAAGGATGATACCGTAGGAGCGCATACACTCGACGAGGGGCTTGAAACTGGCGATTATGTAACGACTGCACATTCATACACAAGGTTTTCACCGGAAGATATGAGGGTTATTATTGCAATGACAGGCATACCTGATTACATTAAGCAAGAACTTGGTGATGAAGTCGTATCACATATTAACTCTCCCTCTATTGTGCGAGGAATAGCGTTCCCTGTATATTGGATTGAATGCGGTAGAGCGAACAATGCATCTTCTATGACTGCCGCTCAAGTAATCATTGATGCCTATACTAAGGCAAGCCAGCTTGAAGCTATTGTGGGTGTATTTACAGTAACAAAGGTTGGAGATAATTATAGCACTATTGAAAGCCTTGGTGCTTATCCTGCACGAACTTTATCTATTACTCCAAGGAACAACAAGCTGTATTGTTATCCTTACTGTGCCCTTAATATTATTTCTTCAAGCGGAGATGCAAAAACTTTTAGGTATGAACGACTAAGCACAGGTGGTGCGACAGGGTTCTTTAAGATTACACACCCATTTGGTATGCGCCCAACATTATCTGCGACAATGGAAAATTACGCAGGAAACAACATTGACATTCAAGACCAAGTTTCCCTAACAGGTTTTCCTGTGTTACCGTGGATAAACAATGGGTATCAGGACTGGCTTGCGAAGCATAAATACACTATGGCAACAGAGTTCGGTACTGGGCTTGCAACCTTGGCGGTCGGCGGATTAACTGGAAATCCATTAGCTATTGCTGGCGGTATTTCTGCAACGCTTGGCTCATTGTCGAAAGTTGCACAAGCAGAGCATTTACCAAACAATCTAAACGGTACGATTGAGAGTAGTGATGCTAACGCTATTAGCGGTAAAAGCGGGTTCTATGCAAACTGTGTAGCCATAAGAGCAGAATATGCAAGGATTATTGATAACTTCTTCACCCAATACGGCTACAAAGTTTCGATTCTAAAAGATGTTGAAATTCACAACAGGCAGAATTGGGACTTTGTTCAGACAATAGGGTGCAATGTAGTGGGAGAATGCCCTGCAAATGTTATCAAGACTGTTAAAACCATGTTCGATAGTGGTGTAACCCTGTGGCACAATGGCACATTCAATTACGGCACACTCTCTAACCCCATCATCACTTCTTGAAAGGAGGTAAAGCATGGGTAAGAATAAACCTTTTGTACCATTAAAGAATGAAAGCAATGCGGCTCTATTCTCTAACAGTATTCTCGATTCCCTCTATCGTGGTAGACTGCATGAGCTGGCTATGGCAAGATTCAAATGGGAAAACCTCCCTCCTGAAATTGATGAAAGATTCTTGGAAATGACCCTTAATGAGTATGCTATGGGTGCTTTCTTCTTCGATGAAATTGCACAGCGTTATGTGTTCCTCCCTGCCATGATTAACGGAGATTACAACATTTACAATGACCCTATTGAATACCGTGTTTGGGCTATTAACGGTTATCAGCGTGAGCTGAATATGGACAATTCGGTCATTGTTTATAACAACATGATTAAGTCCCCCACTTTCCCATGGTTGGACTACTACGCTGAACAGCTATACGACATTGACCAAGCAAGGCGGGTTAATATCTTGGCGCAGAAAACTCCTGTGCTGTTCAAAGGGACAGATAAGCAGCGGTTGACACTCAAGAATATTTGGCTCAAGTACGCTGGCAATGAGCCGTTTATGATGGTTGATGAAAGCGTAGATAAGGATAGCTTTACTGTTCTCAAAACTGATGCTCCATTTCTTGGTGAAGAACTAACTCAAATGCGTAGACATATCATGGGCGAGATTATGATTTACCTTGGATATGAAACACAGGAAGCTACGCAGAAAAGTGAGCGTGTTCTTGCTGGTGAAGTTCGTGCGGCACAGTCTGAATCCATGAGTTATCGTTATAGCCCTCTGATGATGCGTAGAGAAGCGGCTGAAAAGATTAACGCTATGTTTGACCTTAATATTGAAGTCAACTTCCGTCAGCCTACCTCCACCTTGGTTGACATGGACGACCCGTTCACGCAGTATCAGATGGAGACTTTGAAGTCCACACAGAGTTTTACAACAGAGCCGTTTGAGCCTAAGAAAGAGGGTGAGGGTAATGAGTAAGTACACGACCGAACTACGGTATATTATCGAAAGCGGCTATACGCTCAAAGCCCTCCAATCTTATCCCATTTTTGATGAGAATTACAGGCAGGTATTGAATCAGTATATCCTTAATCACTTTTGGATGCGTGAGATAGGGTTTGAAACTGCTGGAGAATTTGACCTGTATCTCGGTAATACGCTTAATGAAATTATGCCGTATTACAATGGGCTGTTCAAAATGGCTATGAGTGAAATTGACCCACTGACTAACTATAAGTATAAGGAAACGCTGGATAAGCAAGATGTTGGGAGCACTAACTCTAACTCCAATACCTCTACAAATAGCAAGTCAGTTGAAAGCACCCCGGCGGACGGACTCGTTCAAATGAACAGTATCGAGAATAACATATATGCTTCCTCTGCTACTCTTAATAACGATAGCGTTAATGCTAACGGTAATGTGAATAGCAAGACGGAAACAGATTATGTTAAAATCGTGAGCGGTTACAATGGGGTCAGTGTAGGTAAGCTGTACGATGAATACCGTAGGTATGTGGTCAGCGTTGTGCGCTTACTGATGAACGATAAAGACCTAAATCAATGTTTCTTGGGGGTGTATTAAATGATTACTCCATTGCCCTATTGGAACTTTAACCCTGTGCTTCCTACGGTTTTCGATGATAGCTTGTCTTATCTTGAAATGGTAAGTAAGCTGTATAAGAAGCTGGAGGAAATAATCGCAGAGGTTAACGCAATCGACCAAGAAGCTATCCAGCAAGCCCTTGACGATATGCGCAACGAAATTGCAAAATTTGAAGCGCAGGTGCAGGAGCAGTATAATAAACTGGATGGTAAATATCAGGAGCTTTACAACGAGCTTAATGATAACATCATTGACCTTGCTGATACAACAGCCGCTTCCCTTGAGGAAATGGACACGAAGATTCATAACCTTGGCGAAAGTCTCAAGGATATTATGGATTTGAAAATCAGTGAGAACAATGAGTACATCTTTGAGAGTATCGCCTCTGAAATAATCGGCATTAAGGTGCTTAACTATTTTACTGGTGAAAAGGTAACTGTTCAGGAAATGTTTGACTATCTTGCACAGCTTCACGCTACGGATGGTATTACGGTTACTGAACTTATCACTCGTCAGAAAACTGTTAATGCTCTTATTGCTCTCAAGTTCACTTACAGCCAGCTTGCCATGAATGGTAAGAATATCATTGTATAAGGAGGTAATGTATTATGACTAATACACCTAATTATCAGCTTAAAAAGGTTGAGGGTACTGACCTCTTTAACCCGCTCACGCAGATTAACCCTAACTGGGATGAGATTGATGAGGTAATGAAAGCCAATCAGGGCGCAGGGATTACCAACGCTACGCACAATAAGAGCGGTACGCTTCACGCTATCGTTCGTGCTACTGCTGGTGTTCCTGTTCTTCGGTTTACTGCTACTGGTGACTTCCGCACTGGAGATACCTTTACAGTGGATGGACAGAATGTAACTGCAAGACTGCCTGACGGCACTTCCCTGCCGGATTATGCATTCAGAATCAACTCCAATATTATCGCTATTCAGGCCGGTGGCATCCTGACCATTGTTACCAATGGCGCAAGCGTTGACCTTGAGGGTTATATGGAGACTTCCGATTATGTTGGCTCCGGTGCTACTGGTAAGGTTCATACGGCTGAAAGTGCTGATGTGGCTACTACTGCCACCAGTGCTACGAATGCCACAAATCTGAATGGTCAGCCCGCAAGCTACTATGCTACACAAGCGGCTCTTGCTCCGATGATTCAGAATGTGACGGCTATTCAGGTAGTGACGGCTTTGCCTACCAATCCTGTGGCGACCACGCTGTATCTCGTTAAGGAATCTTAAATAGTAAAAGGGTGGTGGGTGGGAATCGAAAGGATAAGTCTATGATTGACAATGTAATGAAAGCAATAGAACTGTTGAACGATGCAAAGGCTTTATCTGTGCTGGATGATTGTAGCCGAGGGATGGTAAGTCCAGCGGAAGCGCATATGTACTTTGCTATTAAGGAAGCTGTGAGGTTAATGGAGATGGAGGTTAAGGCGTAATGGAAAGAAAGACGAGAAAGGTTCTGTCTGACCTGCATGAAGATATGATTGATGCATTGATGAAGTGCCAAGATTTAGGTGAACTGAAAGCGAAAATGAGAAGTATGCTAATCTCGATTAACATTCTGTTGGTCGAAGATAGAAATAGTAAGCGATAAGGAGGTATCTAAATGAGTATTTCAAAAGGTGGTCAGAGTGTTAAGCCGTATGTTGGAGGTAAAGAGGTGCAGGAAGCGTATGTGGGGGGCCAGCTTGTGTATAGGGCTACACCGCCGTATGTGTTTATTGGAGATACTAATGATTATCTTTTAAGTGATTTAGGGCAGCTTGGAACAGGATGTGCTATAACAAAATACAATAATATTTATAGAGTAGCACCAAAAGCTAATCAAGTAAATAACCCCTCTAATGGGTTTATTGTTAAAAAAGATACTTACACCCTGAAAGCCAGCATTGTTAGTGCAGGTGTCAGCACTATTACACTTGTTGCTTATGACGCTGCTAATAACGGAATAGGAAGTACTCAATTTTTCCCATCAACAACAGAAGAAGAAATTACAATCTATCTACCGGATGGCTATGAACATGTTAACTTTATTGGAACAAGTGCAGTCAGCATCTATATAAATAAGGTTATATTTGAAGCTGAACAGAATGGGCTACTTACGAGAAATAACCACATTGCTGTTGACCATGTGTGGAGTAAACAACCAAACACAACAGGGTTTGGTATCTATCATTTGCAACCAAACTCTAATTTAATATTAACTATTCCAAGCGGGTTTAGCAATCTTAATGCTTACTTTGATGGAAATCCTAACTACACCACTATTGAGTTCCTTGATGCAAATGAGTTATCCTTGGGCAAAATAATATGCGAAGCAGAATGGTCTGGTACTAACAAACAATGGAATTTGCCAGTTGGTACAGTAAAAATAAAGTATGCCAACACAAGCGGCACTTATAGCGCAAGACTCCCCGCTTTTACATTGTCCTAAAAATTACCCCGCCTAATAAGCGGGGTTTTCTTTATGCGTAGCATTGGTAATATTTGGTAAGTTGGATGGCCGACTAATTTAGTTGAAGTATACTAGTTT
>ERZ1026780.1456-NODE-1456-length-15479-cov-4.769710_pt1 | contig 15479 bp, 17 predicted proteins | sample MGYA00380126_ERZ1026780 | MGnify/ENA primary metagenome ERZ1026780 (study PRJEB33269, sample SAMEA4719762) | human gut metagenome | biome: human-associated habitat; feature: organic feature; material: feces | place: Cameroon | collected 2013-10 ... | reverse complement strand
TTTGCTTTTTTCGCCTAAGTTATGACGCTTTTTTCTGGGTCCAAAAATTGACCACTAATAACAGTATTATCAAAGTGGAATTACCTCATCAAAAGGTCTTAAATTATACCAAGTTATTTTTTTAATGTTTACTTAGTCAAATTTAAGTAGTGCCCGACCGACGTACTTTCCCAAAACAAATTACTGTTGTTTCACGCCTCCGGTAAACCATTCCTCAGAGACTTTACAATTATCACTATCCGGGTCCGGTTTAGCACGAGGGACCTTAACTTGTAAAGGCATAGGAACACATGTGCCGAATATCAGAGCCTCACCGGGAACAGATTGCTTAATTTTATTGACAAAATCATCAGAAAAGTATGGCAATACGGAATAAACGTATTTTAAATCAATCTCATTCTGGATACGATGAACAATATAGTTTCCACACTGAGACAACACCGTCTCTGATAGCTCCGAAGGCCGCTGAGAAGAAATCACCAAGTAAAGGGAATACTTCCTTCCCTCGCGAGCAATCTTCTCGAAAATATTCTCACGTAGGATATATACTCCACTCTTGCGTATATAACGATGCGCCTCATCCATAATAAGGTGAATTGGCTGCTGACGACGAGCTTCACCATAAAGGCGCTTCCGATAATCAAACAGCATACGACTTACAACACTGGTGAGAAGCTCCAGTGTTTCTGAATTAATCTCACTTAAATCAATAACTATCAACTGTTTCTTCTTATCATCACCCTTTATGCCAAAGACAGACCTAAGGTAGTCGTCAATATCTTTATAATCCTGCTTGTCAGATTTCATAAAGTCGCATACTGGATTGTTAAGGAAATAGTCAAGCCGCGTTATCATCGTTGAAGCATATTCCCTAATGCGGACATTACCACGTGCCTCTTCCTCGAGCAATGTCATCTCGACCGCTATAGCCAAAAACCGATAATCATAATACTCTCCTGGCTGAAGCTTTAGCACGTCAATAGACATAGCTGAATCTTCGTCAATCTCATCCCTCTTTGATGTAATAAAATTAAGCAATTGAGCGTTGTTATTACCAAAAGTAATGGTACATTTGCTTTCTGCTTCAGACAAAAAGTCTTTAACAGGTTTAAGCCGTTCTTCCTCTACAAGCAATTGCCCGCATCTGAAAATCACACTCCGTGCAGCTGTAACACGAGCCGTATCGGAATCTATTTGGGAATTAACGAGAGCGAGTATATTTAAGATTTTCCATTTGAAATAGTTGATAAAAGACGTGTTGTCATGATCACTTTCGTTGACAATCTTGTAGAACTTGAAGGTTGTTTGGAGTACCTTGTCCCAAAAAGGCTTTTGAGTTAATTCTGATGCCATAAGGAATCCCAACCATTCATCAAGATTCATAAGATAATATGGCATGGGAAATGACTCCTGACCATCATCCAAATTACTATCAATCTTGGTAGGCTTATAAAACTTGATATCAATCTCATCTGTTAACCCAGCCGAAGTAAAGGCGTTCTTATACTCCCCATTTGAATCGAAAAGAATAGTCTTGGCGCCGATTGCATAGTTCCTCTCCTTCTTGAAAATCTGTTGCAAGATGTGAGCGACTGTATTAGATTTTCCGCTGCCACTATTTCCCAGAATTGCAGTATGGATATTAAAGAAAGAGTTAATATTCAGGTTTATCTGATAATTCAGCATACTCTTGCTCACGCCGATACTGAATGTCTTGTGGATTCCCGAAGTATCCTTCTCATCATCTTTAACTCCTTCCAGAATCAAATCCAAATCAGATGTCAGAACGATCTCAACATCTGCATATAGCGACGGGAAAATTCCTACACCAAGAGAAAACTTATTGTCACGATTAATTGTTCCTATTGGCTTAAGAACAATCTCACGGGAGCTGTCAAGGTTATACTTGGAGACCGGTACATTCGGAGATACATAGTCCATTACTGACACGACTTCGCAAATAATCACTTCTCCCGACACGTTGCACGTCTTGAGATAGCTACCGATATTACCAAAGTAATAAACAGAGCCATCAATGCTCGTCGTGGAGTTTCGCGTTGACTGGAAAAGACGAACGCGAAACTGATTATACTCGACCAATATGATTTTACCTATTTTCATGAAGTTCTTTTACAAACTGTTTCAAGATTGGTTCAGGATCGAAGGCGTTCTTCGTCGGGAAAAGCTTATCCACAATCTCGCTGAAATGGTAGATTGATTCTTCTCCAGAAGCCGCATCTGTTGACCATAACCGATATATTCTTGGATCGTCAATCTTCGCGACCACCTTATCAGAGCCAATTTCGTTTATGAGAACAAGATTCATAGTAGAGTTGGTGGCAAGAGCACGATAAATGATATCGTTCACATGTTCATCACTGAAGCTATACCCGATTACAAATAGTACGGTATTCGGTTCTAATAGTTTGTGTTGAAACTCTCTAAACAAGTCCACATATGGAGCACCAAGACTCTTGTTTTGTTTTGTTTTAAAGGGGTCGGATAAACCAGGACATTAGCCGTGTTCGAATCATTTCGCAAAGGAAGTTCTTTAATAGTAAAGAAAGAATCGTTCGTTGCCTTTTCGTCTTCTTTCATCTTTAACAAATCTTTTTGTTTTTGGCGAACGATATTCAGTCGATTTCATACTACAATGCGGAAAAGTGGACGCGTACTCTTCCATCACATGGGTTGTTTCTCCACCTGTTCCGGCACAATATTGAATACGGTGTCGGTCGTTGTAAGCACCACCACCTCATAGCCACTCTGCTGCAGTCTCAACGCAATGTCATTATATAGATATGCCGTCGATACTCCATCGGGACTAAATATCAGTGTATGTATTAAAACTCTCTTCATTTATGCTTCTTTCTGTATTATTGACGTTAAAATCCCTACACTAAAACTCCAAATAGTTCAATCTTGTTAAGTTGCTGTTGTTCAGCCAAACCTCAATATTCTCATCCTGAAAGTCCGTTGTTGCCAACAGCTTAGCTATTTCAAGCAACGAATGACCTGCATGTATCACCTGCAAGTCCAGGTCTCTCAAATCTTTGTCTTTATACTGCAACAGTAGCCGGTATAACATATCAAGCAACTTCTTGTCCTTTTTAACCTCTTCACCGCAGAAATGTACTGCAACAGAGATGGTCACCAAACACTCGGAAATCCCGGGGGACTTCATCATCGTACATTTACTCAACAGCACCTCAAATAGATAGCGGTTCTCTTCAAACTTACCATCTCGATACAGCGCATTCAATTCTTTAGTGGCATTCTCAACCGTTTCTGGATCATCGCTATATAGCCCATCTTCCACTTTATCGAAATGACGGGCCATAGCCAACTTTTCTTCTATATCCTGTTTAACATCTTCATCAGCCACAGGATACAACTCAACAAAGTGCTTCATTTCTTGCAGCAAAGTCTTGTATTCCCGCTCTAGGAAGGCATTCTCTATGCGTTTCTTTGTAAGTCTGGCAAGATTCGCTTTCAGGTTTTCATATATCTTCGCCGTCTCTTCTATCGACCATATATACTCCTTCCCAAGATGCATGATAAAGAAAGGTTGGGCTTCCTCTATAAATTGCTCACCAACTCCACTATCCCAAATATTTCGTTCCAGTATCACCTCTTTCAACTTCACCACCATGTCAGGCATATCTGCAGCGAGACAACACAAGTTGAACAACGTATAGCGGCCACTGTTTTTAACATCATCCATCTTAGCCACATGAGAGCGTACAAAAGTGTCTTTTACTTCCTTTGCTAACAAGCCTTTCTCATTGAACTCATTCAGCAGGATGGCCGTATTAGCGAGACCTCCTTCAGCAGCCATTTTCTCTATCAGCGTTGTCTGTTCATCGTCCAACGCGTCAATCTTGTCAAGTCTAGTTTGATGTATCAACATCCCAAGCACGGTATCAGGCATCGTTTCAAACAAGTTCAAAAGAACTGTCACCACCTTGCTGACGTGCTCTTTCTCATGCAGACATACCAATGCGTTGCCAACAAAGCTCTTCGCATCGCTTGAATGTAGGTATTGTTCACCCTCAACCGTGAATGTAGAGGCGAGATACTCATAGAAGTCCTCAAACCAAATGGCCTCATTCATCCCCCAGAACATTTGCGAACCAATCTGCAACATACCGGGCAGTAACGTTCCAGGTGTGTCTTTACAAGCTTGCGCATTGAAGATCTGTTTCAGCATCACGGGCAAGTCATCTTTCAAAGACTCTTCAAAAGCGAAATCCTGACCTATGCGTCGTAAAGCTTTCTTGTTGTTATATTGACTGCTATAGTACAGGCATGCATATGGGTACCGAGTGTACATCTTCTTGAACACCAGATACCAGTCTGCCACATTGATTACATTCGAGATTCCATAGCACAGATTAAAGCCCTCACGGCTAATAATATTCAGGAATCTGTATGCCCTCCTTACATCGAGCTCATCCTCGCTACTGCCGTCCATCCTCCTGTAGGAGATTTCCGTTCCATAGACATTCAGTTCTTCTTTCTTCTTCCGTATTTCGCTGATGATATAGGTCAGCACATCATACATTCCAACCAGCCCTTTATTCCTATACTGGTTCAATGGATAGGTAGCGACAAAGTTTCCTTCTACACAGTTATACATCAAACTGGCCGCATATCTTTCGCTGTCCTTTTTCGTGTTCATAATCACCACATCCAGTTCTTTCAGCGAGTCTTGTCGGGTAAAGAAATAAGCCAGCGATGCCTTTACGATCTCATATCCTGCCCCAGGAATCCATTTCGTCAACAGTTCTTTAGCCGTGGTGAAATCCATACGGTATAGTGCCCGAAGCACATTCTCTTGCTTAGTGAAGTCATCGTCTCCTTCCACCTCTGCACCTTCTCCCTCCAACGTTGCTTCGCGTATCTGCATTCCCTTCCAGTTGGACCGGTCTTCCATCTGCTCCTTTATTCCATCCGGCATTACACCGGTAGGCACCGCCACATCCTGCATAGCGAAAGGCAACACTTCCTTTTCATCTTCTGTCAGGGAGTCTTTCTTATAATACAACTCGCCAACTATGTATTCCTGCGAAGTATTGCCCTTCACATATTTACACTCCGCAAGCACAGACTTTAGTTCGTTCACAGCATCGGTTATAGGTTCCTTGCTATTAACCTTGCTGGACACTTCCCTCCAAGCTTTTGCAGCAGTTGGACGTTCCTCCTGCAAATCATCAGTCACATCCACCTGTGTTCCGATGATATATTTCAGCAAGTGGTCTATCTTGTGTCCAACTGGTGCTCTGTCGGAATATCCCAACTGTGCTCTTATCTCCGGGGCATCAAGGTGAATCACCCCTATATGATGATTTTTGTAGTATAACTTCTGCTCCTCTGGAATGGGCTCGTTTTCAGTCAATACCAGGAATACTTTGATATCCTCTTCACCTTACGATACCAGTCTCTCACCGTTATTATCCTTTTCTGTATTCTTAACTCCACCACTGTCTTTGTCAAGAATGTCCTTCACCCAGTTCAGCCACGACTTGAAATTGGGATCATCACCAGAGAATCCAAGCAACAGGTAACTGCCCGATAACATAGCAACACGCAGAAGGTATGAAAACGCCTCATGTCGTTTGAAATAAGTGTCGAAGTCCTCTTTTGATATAATGTACCTTCTTGACTGGTCTCCATCAAAAACAAACGGCATATCCAGCGACTGTTCTGCCGGTACTAGAGATCCATGTATCTTTACTATGGGGCGTGCCATCTTCTTGCGAGACATTTCGTAGTCAGCCTTGATAGTCAGGTAGCCCATATCAAACTGCTCGTTGGTAAACTCCAGCGCATTGTCGAAGTTTGTGGTAAAAACATACTGCCATTTGCCCATCAGAAAACGCTGGTGAACTGTAAAATCTTTAGCCGTCAACTCCGTTTCATCATCACCCTTTACTCCATACAGCCCCGTGCTCTTCTGGTAGAAATAGGGGTTATGCGTCTCTATGTAGTAGTCAATTGCTTCGCGATAGCCTTTATGTTCTATGTATCTTGACACCACATTCAGATACCCTTCCTTGACAATGATATCCTTCACAAGTTGCGCTTTCATCTCCTCGTAGGTCTTCACCTCAACACCAAAGCGCTGGTGTACATACTGCTGATACATCTCTTGCATCTCCCTGTTGTAAGCCTCCTCCACCAAGTCCATCAACAGTTCGGTCCAGCTTAATGCTTTACCATAAGCGTTCTTGGTGAAGCCAGCACCTAACAGTGCAGACACCATCTCTGCATCATACTTACGCTTCAGTTGCGCGAGTGTCTGAGTTTCTGTCATCTTACAAAACTAACTACTATGCCAAATTCAATATCGTCTGAAGATAGCTCTCCACATCACCAATTATCTGCTCCGCCTCGCTCTTTGTAGGGTACTGGCCGGCAGCATGGAGAAATCTATTCCTCTTGTCAACTACGGTAGTCTGTATCCTTTTCGACAACTCTCCATTCAGACGTCCGAATCCTCCATCCTTTCCCTTCCGAAACTGAACAAGATATGCGCCCATCGAGTATTGACCAGCGGGCATAGCTCCATATAGTTCAAGTAATGTTCTCATACCCGTATCCATTGCTCTCGTTGAATGCAACACCTTGTTAAGCATCAACTGCGACTGGTTCTTTACAAGTTTATCCACTGTTTTCACTTTGTTAAACTCCTGTTGAACTATCTGAGCCTTTGCCATCAGAGGTGCATTACCGTTGCACAAGGTCAGCAACTGTAAAGCAGCGGAGTCAGCCAATTTCTTATTAACCTTACCCATAGACTACAGATATTTTTTCTCCTTCATAAACCTATAATAATGGTCACGTAGCTCCGTGAGGTCATCATCAACTCCAATCCTTCCAGGCAGATAACCCAGAAACACCATCGTACGCAGATTCATTTCATTCTTCATCACCTCCTCAATACCCTCAGAATTCAGATACATAAACGTATCATCAGCCTCTGCATTCTTCTTCAATATGCCATCAGACATCGAATAGTTGAACATTGTCGTCACTGTCATCAGGTCTTCATAGCCTTCCTTGAACGACTGCTTAGTACGTCTTTTTGAAGAAACAAGATAAGGATGCACATAATCAGCCGCTTTCGAACTTCTTGCTTTGTCCGGATTACTCCAACTCTTCACTGTCAGCACCATCCGTTCATCTTGGTCTCCAAATACATTATGTACAATACCATGCTTTTCTATGAAATCAATAGTGCCCCAAAAGCGTCTCATCCGCTGCCTTCTAATAGCCGGACGTATCGGTGTCCTTTGGTGTATATCATCTCTCAGATAATTCATCAAGTCACGGTCGTTCTCATAGTTATGTATAGCATCAAAAGCCCCCTTTACCTCTGGCATATTGTCAAAGCTATGATTGCTATCTTCCGACAATATCAGAAGTGTACTTACAACTTTGCTCATTGAGAGCCTTGACAAGAACAGACGCCTCAGAAGAAGGTCTGGATTATCCAGTTCCTTCTTCAAAGGTATATAAAGACCTGTCAGCGACCTACCGTTATACACCAGTGCGTCAGGATTATCAACCGTAAATGGGTTAATGGGTTCTATGACACTCTGCTGATAGTTTTCAGTAATAGTCCTAAACAAATTTTTCTTTTCCATGTTCCTGTTCACACATACGCATCACCATTGAACGGGTTCAGATGCTTCTCCTCGATTACTTTCAGCAGGCGATACTTCCCATATCTCATATCAACTACATCCGATATGTGCCAGATACGGATGCCTCCGTTCAAAGCTAACATATCGACTCCAGTTTATTGATGAGTTCCTCGAGACTCGTATAGTCTAGATTGTTATGCTTGACAAGAAGACCGTTCGAGAACATCACCTCCAAATGCTTGATCCGAGTAGAAGGCTTCAACTCCGCCTTGGACTCTGGGAGCGAAGAAGGATCGACCGCCTCCACCGGTATCACGCCATCCGTATAAGTCCGCTTGTACCATTTTTCAAAATGGGAATATACTACCCGTTCATCTGACAGAAACGGGCTATTGAGATCTTCGCCGGGACGCCCTCTTTCTGGAAGCGTTCCCAAAGGTTCTTAAAATCTGTCCCGGTTGCCATAACTACAAAAAAATCATTATGGCGCGAAGGTCTCACTTAATTTTTATACGAGCAAAAAAGCAATTGAGTACTTACACAAGATTCGCACTCCATTGGGATACAGAAATTCGATGCTGCCACTTTTGCAGGCATCGTTTGAATTCGCATCTAACAACACCACATCGGCGAAAGCCGGTTTCCAGCTGCGTCTCTCGACCGGACTTGGTTCCTGTTTCTTTCTCATCTTTTACGTTTTTGCGCGAAGGTATAACTCTTCTGCAATCACGTCAAGATGGGGTTGTGGGGATGGCTACGGTCCAAAAATTGACCACTAACGATAATCGGTTAAGCATTAATCAAGCTTACAATCCACTCATTGAAATGAACGCATTTTTTACAAAGTTCATCAATACCCACCTTCTGAGCCACAAATTTTCCGGCTTTAGGCTTATCGTAGATAAAATGCACTCTTCTATCTCCCTCAATAGCCTTAATTATTCGCTTACTCGGAGCCGTATCTGGACGGTCATTTATTAGCTCTGGATTGTTATTAACCACTAATAAATCTGATTTTAGTCTCTTAATACCGCTCTCACAGCCTTCATACATCTGAGACAAATAATCTAGCCCACAAAAAACCAGAGCCTCATACTCATGCAGTTGAATATACGGCACGAATCTATCACAGCTAACGGCGTTGTAAAATGCTCTTTCAAATGACTTGACCCTAGAATACTTGTCAACAATAGAGCATGACTCCTCATAACCTGGAAAATCGTTAGGTAAAGCATACAAATCAAACATCGTTGTAAAGATATGTCTCTCATATTCTCCATCAATATTTGATTTAATCATAATAGACAAATCACCTAACGCATGTTGGTACGAAACCAACCCTCCACGGACATTCTTCTTCTTATTTGTAGTAACAAGTATGCTCTTCACTGAAGTAATACCTTTCAATATTAAATACGGTTTCAGAACATCATCTACAAATCCCTGTTCAGTCTGCCCTTCACAAAGAACATGAACTATTTTAATCATACAGGCCGACCTCCTATAATATTCTTGTCCCACAATTCGCTAACAGTGTAACGTTCAAGCCATAACTTATAATCACGCTCATTCAGAGTTTTCACTGTTGTACAAAATCGAGCCTTATCCATCTCCACAACTGATATATTATCAATATCGAAATAATCCACTAAATCTTTACTCTGCGATGCTATGATTATCTGAGAATGGAGGGCTGCATCCTTAATCATTTGAGTCAGCTGGGTTATCGCAAATGGGTGAAGCCCCAATTCAGGTTCATCCAGAATTATAACTTTCGGCATTGTTTCTTTAGGCTGTAATAGAAGTGTTGCCAGAGCGATAAAGCGGATAGAACCATCAGAAAACTGATGAGCATTAAAAACATAGTCAGTTGCAGAATTATCCATCCACCTAAGTGAAATGTAATTTCCTACAGATTCCAGATAGAAATCCTCAAACTGAGGAACGGCATCTTTCACATAACTTACAATGCGTTTGTAAGAGTCATTATAATGTTCTCGTAAAAAATAAAGAAAAGAGGGTAAGTTATTTCCGTGAGCCTGCAAATAGTTGGATGTCTCCACAGGACAAGCCTGACGCAAAGGACCGGCCGCAGAAGAATCATGAAATTGATATACTTTACAGTATGACAACATGCTATAGATGGATTTTGCCACGGCATCATTACTATCTGCTAAAGCTGATTCCTTAAAGATCGGTTCTATCGGCACATCATATGGCTTATCTTCTCCTTCTCTGTACCACTGGACAGATTCCTCTGTAACAATCAGACGATCCGGAGCCGCATTAGCAAGTTTAAAATGATAAGTGTCCACCGACTTACCATCAGAAAATTTTAATTCCCCCTCCATAACAGGGGTATTCTTCGCACCATAATGCAACAGCGAATTTGCAGTACCGGACATCTCTACATAACGAGCAAAAGACTTGCTCATCATATAACCCAGCATCTTAAAGAAACTCACAATGTTGCTCTTTCCTGCACCATTTGCCCCAAGCAAGATATTGACAGAACCGATGGAAAGAGACACTGGAGCATCAAAGCAAATTGATTTATATCCTCTGATAACGACGCTTTTGAGTTTTATCCTCCTATATTTTCTTGTCATATACAAAATATTATACGTAACCACCTACTAAGCCACCTTATCCAACATAAGGTAACATTTTTTATCTAATCAATATTTGACATTAACAAAAATAGGAATAATCAATATTAACTCCAAAAATTCGTACGCCTCCACTTTTCCGCACACCATCGTTAACCGCTGATTACCAGCAGTTTTGTCAATATTATTATTTTTGAAAATTTTTAGTTTCTTGCCAAAACGATATGTAAATAGCAAGCAGCACGCCAAGTCTTCTCTTTCTTTCGCTATCTGCAGTCGACGAAGTAGATCTTTCAAACACTCTTTCACCTCCGACATCACAAGCATTCTTCAAATTCACCTCCATCCCCCACCTCCTCAACAACACTCCACCCCTTCCGACCAATCCCCGAATACAGCATAAATTATTTATATCCCTCTTCCCCACAGAATCACCTCGTCGAACCACCTCCGCCAATACTTCCTAAGCACCAACTCGCCCACACCCAATTCCAGCCCCAACAGCCACCCAGAATAATTCTCCCCACGGTTTAGGTCAATGCTAATTCTCTTTTTGAGGTATTGTCTCCTCTATTTCATTCTATGCTTCTCTTAGATAGAACTGAGAATCCCACAGTTCCACTGTCGCCAAAATTCATCCAAATTTGGAACAAATCTAACAGGGGGCCTTCTAGCACAATACCTTCAACTAACAGCAGAACAGATTATTTCTCTCATAGGTAACGATTTCTCACAATTCTATAAGCAACACATATAGAGATTAGGTCCCTATGATTTCAACTTTCGACCCGTAAAGAGCCCAACGATAGTACCCCAGCCATAGGAAACATGCACACAGAAAAACATTATGAATAATGGTAACAGATATTTCCAACCATGTTCTTTAGCAGCCATTACTGAAGCCAATAAATCACATGTAAAATACAAGCACAAACCAGCTAATAATGCAAAGAAGAAAGGCAACCATACGAATGACAAGAACACACCACATATTATACCTGCCACAAACAATAGAGGAACAAGATGACGTAGGCCTATTGATTCTCTGTCTATGTAAAACAAATGACCGATAGATTCACCATTTGCATACATCTGCTTACAAGATGCACACAAAGTAGGACGAGCATAATATGAACTCACAATCTCAGGATTAAAATATACTTTATATCCAAATTTACGAATTCTTGAATTATATTCATTATCCTCCGCTCGTGGAAGATCTTCTCGAATGCCTCCAACTTTATTAACAACAGCACGTGGAAAAGCTCCAAATGGAACAGAATCTACGTAACCAGGCTTAACTCCTACACGAAATGCGGAACCCCCTATCCCAAAACGAGAACAATTCAATATTGCATTTGTTTTTGCCCAAAGGGAGTCATTAAATGGACGAATAATACAACGTCCACCAACATTTCCTAAAGACTCATCCTTTTCAAGACCAATAATACACTTTTCCACATAATCAGTATTATAAAGAGCATGGGCATCCAAGCGTATTATATAAGGGGCATCAGATAATTTGACACCTATATTAAAAGCTATTGATTGAATTTTTCCGGGATTATTGAGAAATCGTATATTCTGATACTTACGTTTATAGTCTTCTACAATATCTCTTGTTCTATCATTACTTCCACCATCAACCACCATCACATCCATATCTGAAAATGGATATGACTGGCTAATGACAGAATCAAGACAACTGGCTATGAATTTCTCCTCGTTTAAGGTAGGGATGACTACTGCTACTTTATAATTCATATTTCATTGTTTTCCTAATAATAATCTAATTCTATGTTTTCTTTCTGAGCGAAGCAGCGGCCAATCCCTTCAATTTCTGCGTCCGACTCATCAAAATTTCAATTTTATATCTGTTTCCGGTCGTTTCGGCCGGATTTTTTGTCCGTTTTTCATGGCAAGGATGCAATTCCCCCACATGAGCTCTGCATTGACTGCAAGTTTCAGTGTCAGGCAGCCGCCAAACGAGCCCTTTGTTCTATCCAGTCAGTCAACCGCACCACGTTTGCCGTGTGGAGGCCGAAAAAGATGTCTGAATTCCGTTCTCCTTTGCAGTAGTTCCTATTATCGATTCCAGCGTAGCCCGTATCTCCTCCACCCTCCTTCGCTACGCCCCCAAACACTTTCTTGAGCATCTTCAAGCAGTGCACCAACCGGGGCCCTTCATTGAACGCATTGAATGACAGCTTCTCAATGGATGATATCCAGTCGACCAATAAGTTATTGACCTTCGCTCCGAACACGACGATCTTTACTTCCTTGCCATCACTATCGGTCTCAAATATTGAACTCCTGAAACGTAATGTTTGGAGCTATTTCAGAAAAGTTTCTTACTTTTGACTTGCAAACTAATTTTGCGATTCTCCCAAATTCTCACTTTAGATGGTGGTTGGGGGGAATTCTTTTCCCCTTTTATAGTTACGAATTTCTATCACTTCATCAATCAACTCGTTAGGAAAGAAGAAAACTTTTTAGGCATTTCTCGACAGCCCCTACAATAGTCCAAATACTGATTGGAATTATTAATGAATACCATGAAGCATCATTAAATCATACTGCGTATTGACGCAAGAATACGTGTGATATAGAATCCAAAGTTGTAGCGTGGAATGCTCCTAAAAAAAATGCTGGTGTACTCCCACATTATTAAGAATGAATTTCTAATAATTTCCCTCCGCGAGCGGTACGAGGTCATGGCGGATCCCGTCCTGTATCGTCTATAATAAACAGCGGCTCTGTCGGTAAAGGCGAATTTATCGAATTTATCGGATATGAGGAACATGAAAAGCGAGTCCTCACCATTGCTAAAAGCAGGGTTAAACCTTCTACCGTGTATGAAGCCCATTGGGATGAGCTTCATACATGGCCCGGAAAAGAATTTCCGGACTGTGGAAGAAAGTTTTACTGGCAACTTGTCTGCCCACTTGTCATATGCGCAGGTGAGTGAATATGGAAGTTGTATGCCAGGATTTCCGTCATTGAATGCATACGGATAGCATAGTGAGACAGTGCTGTGGTCTGCTTTACTATAGAGCTGCTGCAAGTAAACTGGAGAGACATAGTCGTCATCGTCAATGAATGTAATATATTCTCCCCTTTCGTTATCAAGAGCAATATTGCGTGCATTGGAAACTCCGCCTTCATCTGTTTGGAAATACTGTACTTGCAAATCGGAATGTTTAGATAGCCATTCCTTAATTTGTGCATTAAACGGTTCATTGCAGCCATTCAACACTAGAATCAATTCATAATCATTTTTGGGAAAAGTTTGATTATATATGGAATCGAGGCATTCCCACAAATATGCCTGCGGCTTATAGGTTGGGACTATAACTGATATTTTCATGCTTTTGTTTTATAAACATTAATGTATTGTTTTACAACCTCTGAAATTCGAAATTTATTAAATGTTTCTAAGCAAGTATGCTTCATATTTGATCTTTCAACATCTGTACAAGACACAAATGACTTTAATGCTTTGTAATAAGCATCCTCACTTGAATCCGAAGACAAGAAACCATTTTTACCATTAGTTATAACTTCTGGTATACCACCAACTGGGGAACATACAGGAATACATCCAGCAGAAAGTGCTTCTAACAAAGTAACTGGCATTCCTTCCCATATTGAGGGTAAGCAAAAGGCGTCTGCTTCAGAAAATAAATCACGCACATCATTTCTTTCGCCCAAATAAATAATACGTTCATTTAAGTATGGTTCTAGTTCTGACCATATTCGCATGTCCTGTTTTTGACCAGCAATAAGTAATACAACGTCATTACCGTCACTGATGAGTCGATTAAAAGCTCTTACTAAGACAATTTGATTTTTCGCTTCAGTAATTCGACCCGGATGAAAAAAAATCATTGTCTTATCTGTAAATCTGTAGTCTTCTAGTTTGCTCACATTTGTTTCTGACGTGTATTCAGGAATACCATTGTATATCAAAGTGCTGTCAAGCCCATAGAACTCGTAGAAAGAACGTTTCGATTCTTTTGATATAGTAACTGGATGTACATATCTTCTTTTGAACGCTTGCCTTTTTAATAACATTAATCGTCTATCCCATATTGCACTTTCTTTATAGGCGTCCGAATGAATGGTATAAACAAATTTTACATGCTTATGCAATAGATAAACAGGCAATGCATAGTAGTAGAAAAAACCATGGATATGTACAACATCAAAATTTCCTTTTTTTATGACATTGTAAATTTCAAGGATCTCTTTTAAAGAAAAGCCCTCTATATTTTTCCCTAATGAAATACGATGTACTGAAGCTGATAATTTATTTTCAAAGACATCACTCTTTTTGGGAGCATAAATAGTACAAAGAGTAACGTCATTACTCTTTGACATTTCATTTACCAAAGCACAAATCATTGCTTCTATACCTCCACCTCCCATTGATGGATGAATATGTATTATTTTCATTTACTTTCCAATCTACTTTTAATTAATCTTGAGGGATTTCCACCTACGATAGAATATTCCGGAAAGTCTTTACAAAGCAAGCAACATGCTCCGACCACAGTTCCTTTTGCGATATGACGTCCAGGAGTGAGAGTCACATCACGACCTATCCAAACATCGTCCTCTATAACAGTACGCTTTTTTTTAACGAACCCTTGTCTATTCATTGGTACAGACAAATCACTAACTTTATGATTTTGGGAAAGGATGTAACAGTTTGGCCCCATCATAACGTCTTTTCCAATCATAATATCACTCGGAACCATACAATTTATACCGAGCCCGCTGTTATCGCCTAATTCCACCAAACGACCTGAACCAAAACATGCGCCATGCTCCACATTAACATTGTTCCCACAGAACTTGAATATATTTTTACAAAGTCGGGCACGAATTTTTCGACTTACCCCCCCCAATAACATATTATCTGAATTAGGCAGATGGCGTGCTATTCCATAATACAACAATAAAGATATTACTTGCAAAATGCTAAATTCTATTCCTTTTAATTTCATAAAGCCGCATTATAAAATGAATACAACAATGTATACAAGGTACCGCAGAAGGCAAGTTGTATTGTTAGTTTTACAAATTTATGTTTGTAGCCGCATTGATATAGATATGCCATAACTATAGTTGTTGGTAAGGCTGCGAATCGAAGGAAACGACCATAAATAGTGCTGGTATTAATTCCTAAATCAAAAGCAAATATAGATGAAACCAGTAC
>ERZ1026780.1452-NODE-1452-length-15519-cov-7.448073_pt1 | contig 15519 bp, 14 predicted proteins | sample MGYA00380126_ERZ1026780 | MGnify/ENA primary metagenome ERZ1026780 (study PRJEB33269, sample SAMEA4719762) | human gut metagenome | biome: human-associated habitat; feature: organic feature; material: feces | place: Cameroon | collected 2013-10 ... | reverse complement strand
GTGGTGCTTTTTTGCGTTTATAGACTCAAATAGAATTTCCTAGTCAAAATAAAAAAGGTTCAATACCTGTGGTATCAAACCATTGCTTTTCTTATGGGGCGGAATACGGGATTTGAACCCGTGAATGGCCGGTTCACAGCCGGTTGTGTTAGACCACTTCACCAATTCCGCCAGCGTTGATAAGTTTAGTAAAGTTTAGGAGATTTCGCAAGAGAAAGAACGTCTTTTTCTCTAATTAAAAGGGATTTTGCTTTTAACCAGATAGGAAGCTCCCTTCTTTTTAATAGAAAAGGAATATCCTTATTTGGAAGATTTTCATAAAGTGAAAGAATTTCATTGAGTTGCAAATAAAGGGTTTTCTCGATAAGAGAATCTCCTTCACTAACAAGGTGTTTTCCGACATATTTCGTTGTTTTGGCTAGGAAATAATAGTTTATATTTTTCCTCGATAAAAGCGCGTATTCATCTTTGATGATGCCGATTTCTTCGAGTATTTCTACCTGATAACCGAGTTCTTCCTCACATTCCCTCTGGAAGGCAAGAGCTGGGCTTTCTTTAGAATCAATTCCCCCACCTGGTGTTTCATAGTAGGTGTAGTTTCCAAAGATGTCGTTTCTTTTTATCTGATGGATAGCAAATAAGCCATCTTCATTTATGACGATGCCTCTAGCGATCCTTCTTTCTTTCCAATCTCCTTTTCTTGGGTATTGGTCATCCTTAAATTCCTTTATAATATCCATTGCTAGATTATAAGGCGAAAGCAATGGTCATTAGAAATCGTATCCTCAACTTCATCTATAGATTCTTAGCGCTTGCTATGGGGATTTTCACATTAGCTTGCATTTTTAATTCCGATTCCATCGATTCCATTGGATGGAATGCCTGGAGATATTTTGGAACATGGGTTACCTCTTATGGGGTTTTTGTTCTCTTTTTAGAAACTTTTCTTTCTTTCTTTTGGCTTCTGCACAAGAGCAAACGAGGAATTCCCCAAGTGTATGGCCAGCTTCTTTTCGTTGCCTTAGCTTTAGAAGTAGGCCTAGCCTTAAGTCGCCCGATTTCTTATTTATTTATTAATGGAGGAAATGTTTTAACTCCTTATTTCTCTAATGATCGCTTACTAACTCAATTGTTTACCTATATCTTTTTCCCAATTCTTCTCTTTGGGGATTGGTTTCTTTTTTCCGAAAAAGGGAACTGGAAATGGCACTGGGTCATTTATTTGATTGCCGTTCCTTCCTTTTATGCCGTTTTCTCTCTTTTAAACCATTACATCCGCACTTCTACGACCTTCGCAAGTCTTCTTTTTGATAACAATACTTTCTTAAATTTCGCTGTTTTAGGCGAATGGGATGGTTGGGTTGGGGTGATTCTCTCTGTTGGAACGCTCTTCCTTCTTTATGTTTCCGTTAGTTTCTTTATGGTTTTCCTTTCCTATTTATTAAGTGGCAAATACGCTCGAAGGACTATTTCTTCATAGGAATGACCAATTTCCATTTCATACCATCATGGAAGATTTCCATGATTTTACTAGGAGTTAAAAGAAAGAAATCGATAAGGTTTCCTTCTTTTATATCGATTGCGAGCGCTACTTTCTTAAAAATACCGCCCAGAATGTATTCTTTAACAAGGTAAAGGATCTCTTTCTTAGAATCATACGTAGCGTACAACGGGTTTCCTAAGATCCTTTTGCATTCTGCTATTTTCGCTAGATAGTCCTTAGGGTAACGCCTAGCAAATTCATCGAGCGTTTTATTCCAAACAACAACATTTATGTTTCCTTTTAAATGAAACATTTGAATAACTTTCTTTGGGGTGTTTCCCAAACGGATTGATTCTTCCATCATTATTTCCTCCACCTTATAAAAGACGGATAAAAGAAGAAAATGCCGAAAATAATGAAAATAAGTTATAATCACTACATATGATGAAGTATGAGAAAAAAGGTGATGTTTCTTACACTCTAGGGACCACTCTCACTTTTGAACTATTGCTAAGAAAACCTAAAGTAGCCAAACGTATCTATATCTCGGAAAAGCAAAAAAGAGATGAGACATATACTAAATTAGTCGCTTTGGCAAAAAAGAATCATGTTGCAATTATTGAAAATAACCAAAAGATTTTCTCTTTATCGGAAAAAGAAAACACTTTTGTAATTGGAGAGTTCCAGAAATTTCACACGGAAAATGTACCATCAGGAAATCACGTGATCTTAGTCTCTCCATCAAATATGGGCAATTTGGGAACGATTTTCCGTTCTTGTGCGGCCTTTAATATTGATTTCCTAGGAATTATTCGCCCAGCGGCAGACGCTTTCGATCCAAAATGCATTCGCTCTACGATGGGCGCCATCTTTTCTTTGCCTTTTGCTTATTTTGACTCTTTTGAGGATTATCAAAAAGTCATGGGAGAAAGACATTTATATCCTTTCATGTTACAAACTGCTCATTTTTTGAAAGAGACGAAAAAAGAAAAGCCCTATTCCCTCATTTTCGGAAACGAGGCAACAGGACTTCCAGATTCTTTCTTAAAGGTTGGTACGCCAATCAAAATTGAGCAATCTAGCAAGGTTGATTCTTTGAACTTAGATAATGCCGTTTCAATCGGCATCTATTCCTTTTTAGGTTGATTACTCTTTGAGGTTATGCATCAAAACCGCTAAAGAAGAAGAGAAATTAAAGTTTTCAATGACGACATTATTTGGAACAGTCACGTGTGTTGGGGCGAAATTCCAGATGCCTTTTGCACCCGCTTCAACCGCTTTATTCACCGCTTCTTGAGCATGTCCTGCTGGAACAGTAACGATAGCGATTTCTCCGCCAAGTTCTGTTAATTTGGTTTTAATGTCATTAAGGTGATAGATGGCTTTACCATCGATTTCTTTTCCGATAAGAGAAGAATCAACATCAAAGCCGCCGACAATCGCAAGACCCATATCCGCGAAATTTGGATAATGGAGAAGAGCTTGTCCTAAATGACCACAGCCAATAATAACAGCCTTCATCTCACCTTTATAGCCTAAGAATGTTTCTAAAGTATCAACAAGTTTGGCGATATTTCTTCCTTTTTTAGGACGGCCTGGAACAGCGGAAACCGCTTGAAGGTCTTTACGAATTTGTTCTTCGCTATATCCAAGAACTTTGGCAATTTTTGGTGAAGAGATAGTTTCTTCCCCTTGTGCTTCAAGTTCCTTGAAATATTTTAAGTAAATTGGATATCTTTCTAATTGATTTTTGGAATATTTCTTCATAATTCATAGCCCCTTATCGAAATACCGACTTATTTTACCTTATATTGAAGCCTTTGCCAACTAATCAGTATCAAAATACCTAAATGCCGAAAAAATTAAAAAGAGTTGACCCATGTATTCATATTCAACTTGTTTTAGAATATATGCATGCAGATAATTTCTACCTCTGATTCCCTTTTTTCTTCCTTTCTCCCAAAAAGAAATGAGAACACTTCAAAATTCGATTATGGGAGAGCTCTCTTGTTAGGCGGCTCTAAAGATTATGGAGGAGCACCTCTTCTTTCTTTAGCCTCTTTATCATCTTTAAGATTAGGAGCGGGATTTGCTACCTTATATGTCCCCGAACCTCTCTATTCCATCTATGTTGGAAGAGATCCTCAAATTATCGTTCATTCTTTTCCTAGTAAAGATGGCAATCTTCTCTTTGATGAAGACCGTTTAGAAGAAATAACAAAGAAAGCCACCGCCATCGCTATTGGAATGGGCGTTACTGGTTTTGAAGAATGTCAAAAGATATTGGAATATCTCTTAAAGAATTATCATGGTTACCTAATAGTTGACGCCGGGGCTTTAAGAGCCTTTGCTCATATTCCAAGCGAAAAGCTAAAGAATGTATCCTGTCATTTGATTCTTACCCCACATACCGGGGAATTTTCTTATTTAAGTGGCTTTTCTCGCGAAGAGGTAGAAAAAGAACCAGTGAAATGTCTTTTGTCTTATCTTAAAGAAAAAGAAATTACCATTCTTTTAAAGGGGCACGTATCTTATATTTCAGACGGAAAAGAGATATACTCCTCTTCTTTTGGGAATACAGGGCTTGCTAAAGCAGGGTCAGGTGACATACTTAGTGGGATTCTTTGTGGTATTTTCGCTCAAAAAATAGAAGGAAGCATCCCTTTGAAAGCTGCCTTTGGATCCTATTTATTAGGTAAAAGCGCAGATCTTCTTTTGGAAGAAGAGAGCGAATATTCCATTATTGCGGAAGATATCATTCGTATCTTGCCGAAAGTGATTTCACGTTGTGTAGAGAATTAACGTTTCTTTCCGACGATAAGGTAGGATGAATCGTCTTCTTCAGCGAGAAGAATATCAAATTGTTTTTCGAAATGTTCGCTCTCTTTTTTAGGAGAAGAAAGAATGCGTGTGGTTTTATGATCGCATTTGTTATGAACATGAGAGAGTTGCTCACGAGATAAAGAATGGACGATGGCAAATTTACCACCTTCTTTAAGATTATTTGCCAAAGAGGAGGAAAAGCCATCAACATCCAAAAAATGAGGGAAAGCATTATAAATCACGATAACATCAAAAGGTTTTTCAAAAGTCTTCGTTAAAAAATCTCCAACGTCAAAAGTCGCGTATTCCTTGCCTTCGTATTTCTTTTTGGCAAGAGAAATCATATTAGGAGAAATATCTAAGCCTAAAACAGGTCCTTCGTTTAAGGAATGAAGAAGGCCTGTGATTCTTCCTGTTCCGCATCCTAAATCCAAAACATAATCGCCTTTTTGGATACCGACCTTCTTTAAAAGAGGGAGGATTTCTTCGTCTTTTTTCCTTTCCATGGTATCCCAGGAATTTGCCATCGCGTCAAAATAATCTTGTATCTCGCTCATAATCTATAACAATGGATATTTTAGCAAATTCCTTCGGTTTTTTCCTATCTTTCTATTTCCTCGTTTTTTTGCCACAATATTTTCATGATGAAAAAGATAAAAAATCTTCTTTCACTCCTTCTTCTTTCTTATTTTCCTGCAAAAATGAAAATGCTCCTTCCAGTGAGAAGCCTGTTTCATCTGAAGAGATCATTTCTTCGTTAAACACGTCTTTAAACGAAACGGTTTCTAGCGAATCTTCTCCTTCTGAAATAAAAGGATGTATCTTGAATACGACCGATTTTCCTAAAAATGTCGCTGGAGGGTATCCAGCCGATCAAGAGATCGTTTCTGGCGATGGCTCCACTTTCTTTATCTCTTCTTGTATGCAAGCGGGCGGCAAAGGAGATGGCCACATTCAAATGAAGAAAGGCGTTTCTTTCTTTTACAATAAGACGAAATTAGCGGGTTCCTTATCTTTAAGGTTCTTAGAAACGAAACCCCTTCTGGTGATTTCACAGGTATTCCTACCATTTATCAAGGAGAAAATGAACACCCTATAGAAAACAAAGTCGAATTAAAGATGGCTCAAGAAGATAAATGGAATGTCTATTCTTGCAAGATAAAAGATTATTTCACTTTAGCGAACGAATCTTCTTACGCAATATACGTTAAGGACTTTCAAATCGATTCATTTGAGTAATCAAAATGCGGCCGATTTTCATCAGCCGCATTGATTCGTTTTTTATTTTTGTTCTTTCTTTTTAAGAAGTTTGGACCATGGGACGAAAGCATAAAGCCCAAAGGCTATCGTTGCAGTAAAGACCACAACATCCATGGAAATCAAGGTTGGAATCCACCAATTGACCCCATCGCTCTTTTCTTTGATGATCAAATCAACTTTATAATCGTCATTTTCCGGATTATAGTCTCTAGCATACTTATAAGTAGAAACAAAAGTATAGAGGTTATGTTTTAAGGCTAATTTAGCACAATACATTTCCGTTGGATCGTCTTCTTTTAATGGAGTGCCATTGGTTTGCATTGGATTGAGCCACATATCGTTTCCAGCAAGGACACCACGATTGACGTTCATGATTTCGTCTCCACTGCTCCAGTCGGTGATAACACTTCCTTTGAAGCCCCATTCGTTTCTTAAGACTTCTGTAAGTAACTCATAGCTTGCTCCAGCCCAGACACACCCGACTCGGTTGAAAGCGGTCATGATAGCATTAGCACCAGCTTTAACCGCGATTTCGAATGGCTTAAGGTAATTTTCTCTAAGATTTTGCTCGGTTGCCCAAGTGTCTACACCTTTAGGATTGTCTCCTTCTTCACTTAAGGCGAAGTGCTTCAAATAGCAATAGAGTCCACCAGATTTAGCGCCAATAATTGTCGCACTGGCGAGTTTTCCCGAAATAATTGGATCTTCGCTATAATATTCATAGTTTCTTCCATTAAAATTGGAACGATGCAAATTGACGCCTGGTGCATACCAACCATTAATGCCACTTTCATGGGCTTCGAAAGCCATGGATTTCCCAATTTCGTTAGCAAGCTCTTGATTCCAGGTACACCCAACGACACATTCTGGCGGATAACTTGTCCAATTGGACTTATCTTCGGCAATCTTTTGAGTATTTTCGTTAAATCCACTAGGTCCATCAAAATCTAGGGTTTTAATTTTGCCTATCGATTCCATTGGCAATGAGCCAAAGCCGCTCTTTTCAACAAGGTTTCTAACATCTTTTTTTGAAGCTTGTGAGACAAGATCGTCCCATAAAGAGCCATCATAGTCAGCAGCAAGGCGGTCAATTAGCTCATCATTATATTGAAGATCTTTTCTTTTATTGAGATCATCATAACCAGCTTTACTGCCGTCTTTTTTCGTGAAGAGATACAGATTTTTGTTTTCATTAAAAACTGGCATTTCATCTTGATTGTTTGCCCTAGTTTTATAGCTTCTTCCTTTGGCGAGTCTTTGATAATCACTTGGATAAGAACAAGCGTTGTCCATAAAGGTTGAAACGAAATCTTTTCTTGAGAAATAGGTGCAGTTTAAATTGACGTTGCTTCCATCGATTGGTACGTTTGCACAGGCATCTTCTCCCGTAAAACGGTTCACGACAGAATAGCCCGTGACTGGATCTACATCAAAATTGATCGTATTTGGGATGCTATAGGTGAAGGTGTTTTCCTTCATCTCTTTCAAATTATGCGCATCCGTTTTTAATAAAAGCTTGTATTCCCCTTTGTCTAACTCGTATCCTGTATGGCCATTGTTGTTTTTATCATAACAATCATAGCTAGCCATATCATAGGCAGTTAAGGATAGGGTCAACTCTTGGCTTTCTCCTGGTTTTAGGTAAGTCGTCTTAGCAAAATCTCCTAAAGTAACTGCATTCTTTTCTATCTCTCCTTTGTAATAAGGGACGCTATAGTAGAGTTCCACCACGTCTTTCCCGGCATGCTCACCAACATTCGTTACGGAAACGGTTAATTCTATTTTGCCATCTTTCTTTAGCTCATTGCCTGTTTTGAGATTGATTTTTTTGACGTTCCATTCAAAATTCGTATAGCTTTCACCATAGCCGAATGGATACATGACCGCGGAATGATAGCCATCGGATAAGCCGTTAAAATATCCTTCTGCATCAGCAGTTTCATACCAACGATATCCGAAATAAATATCTTCTTGATAAACGATGTTGCCACCATCTTTTGCCTTTTTAATAAATGCGTTGGCGTAAGAAGGATCGTTCTTAAAGTCTAAGGCATAGGTGTCCGCAAGCTTTCCGTTTGGCGAAATTTCTACTTCTTCACTTGTGCCATTCTCCTTAGTTTGGATTTTTCTTCCGGCAAGGAGATTGCCAACGCTTTCGGTTCCAGATAGACCTGTTGGGCCAACATACATAGCAGCACCAATTTTCTCATTTTTTAAGAAGCCACATTCCATGTTATTGGTAGTGTTTAATAAAACGATAATTTTAGAGAAGTTATTTGTAACCACTTCGAGCATCTTCTCTTCTTTTTTGGAAATTTGAAGGTAATTTCTTGTTTCGTCAACTTCACCAGTGAAGGCATCCTTTTGATAAGTTGGGATTTCACCTGTGTTCTCCCCACTGATACGACTAAAAACAACGATGGCCGTATCACTATAGTTTTTGGCTTGATTTAACGTTTCATCATCATAAAAAGTATCGTCCACTTGCATTAATTGGCCATATTTATTCATAGATGCCCAACGGTCGTCCGTATTTCTTTTTAGATATCGCTCATACTTGTCCGCAAGAGTTTTATTATAAGAAAAACCTGCGTTTTCCAATCCTTTCAAAAGGCCAATACGTTTTTCAGGGCCAGGCTTGCAAGAACCGCTTCCAACCCCTGTAAACACCCATGCGTCATCACATGAAGTGAGTCCAAAAACGTTCACTTTATTAGACTGCTTGATGTTCAAAGGAAGGGTTTTGTTTTCGTTTTTTAGCAAAACGCAGCCATCTTCCGTTATTTTGTTAACAAGAGCTTGTCCTTTCTTTGCGCTTTCATTGCTGCCATATATTGCACCTGTTCCAACAAGTGCACTATTAATGAAATCCACACCTAGAACATCGAAGCAAACGATATTCCCGGCAATATGAATGGCACTCAAAAGTCCGAGAGCAGACATAATTACGACTTTACTTTTTAGTTTCATAATTTTCCTTTCATTCGATAGGTAAGACCACTTGATAGCCGGAATAGTAATATTTGCTCTTACCATCGGCGGCTTCAAATTGTCTCCCTTTTATCAAGATTTGATTTTTATAGACTTCAAGATAGAGGCCTTGAGCTCCTCCTTTTTCGTAACTACCATTTTTATAGATATGCCCCCCTCCTTTTCCTTCCCAGAGGTAGCCAATAGCTGCAGTGTTAAAAAAAGAAGGTCCGTTTTCTTCTATCCTATAGGGATCTTTATTTTCGAAAGACCAATGGGAATGGCTAGAAAAGAAAAGAATTTTCGAATCATCTTTGATGATTTCCCGGATTTTGTTTTCTTCTTCTAAAGAATAACCGTACCAGGTCTGATTTTCGCTTGTTAAGGAACCGCTTACAGTGTTTCTTAAGGAACCATGGGAAAAGATAAAGATTGGTTTATTTGTTTTCTTTCCGTCTTCTATTTCTTTTTTGAACCAAGAAAGTTCTTCTTCACCAAGGGTGCAATCCGCTCTTGCGTTTCCGTCTAAAGTCTTTGGCATTTTCGTCGTGCCAAGGAAAATAAACTTAGAGCCTTCTTTTTCTAAAGAAAAATAAGGGTTTTCGTTTTTCGTCTTTTCTTTCCACAAAGCCAAACGCTCTTGATACATCTGATTCAGCTGATTTTCGCTATAGCCAGTATAGTTTTCATCCTCAGATTGAATGATGAATTCATGATTTCCTATCCCAACGGTCATAGGAATTTCTTTGCTTTGAAATACTTCGTTATAGGATTCGTAGAAATCATCGTAGTTTTCGGCTTTAGCCTCATCCACGATATCGCCATTGACGAAGATTCCAATGGAATCGGAAGCTTCCTCTTTAATATCCGCAAAAGTTTTTTTACTTCTCCGATAGAAACAACTTGTCCCTCTTGAGATTTGTTGATCGGAAATGACCTCAAATTTATAAAGCAATTCGTTCTTCTCTTTATAATCTTCTACTCCGATAGTTGCCTTTTCTAAAACGTCGTTGCTTTCATTTAACGCTTCCACCCAGATTTTAGTGGCTTTATCAGGAATTAAGGAATGATTCGTGAAAGTATAATCAATCTCGCTCGCCTCTAATTTCTCTAAAAGAGCAATTTCGTTGTAGTCAGGAAGCTTTTCCTTACCATCGCCCCAACTGATTTTCAAGGTTTTAATTTCTTTGGAGAATTGGTTGGTTTTATTGATGACAAGTAAGCCATCCGCACAGTTTTTTATTTCCGAATCAGAATAGAACTCTAAAGAAAAAGCGTCGCTCTTCTTGTCCTCTTCTTTTACTATGGTTTCTTTGCTTTGAGATACTTCTTTGGAAGACGTATCAGGCTTCTCGGTTGGAGAACATCCAACCGAGAACAATGCAGAAACCACCAGAAGTCTTTGCAAATGCCTAATGTTTTTCATTATTGTATACGTCCACCATATTGGCCCGGATCGTTCCAAACGCTAATATAAACTTCATCTTCCACCGGATAGCCATTTCCAACTTTAGAAGAGACTGGCATTAAGACAATCTTGTATTGACCATAATGTTCCGCATCAATTCCAGGTCTGCTGGAATGTGGATTTTGTCCCATAATATTAAGAATTGTCTTCTTGCTTGTCGATGGATAAATCCAATAAATAGACCCTGGGCAGTCATTGACGACATCATCATCTCCACGGAATAAGCCAAACCAATAATCCTCAGTTGGAACAGCATCGCAAGAAATGATGATTGGTTCATTATTACTATCATCCATGTAGGTATATCTATCGGTGTTGAAATAAGGCTTATATTGAGTGAGGGTACTAGAGGATTCAAGTTCGATATAGTCGAGAGCGCCTAAGAATTCATAGGTGTTGCCTGTATAGTTTTGTGGAGCCCATTCGATTCTATTTTTGCCTTTCTTTAAGTCAATAGAGACCGGGACTTCGCAAACGGTAAAGTTGTCCTTCTTTCCTTTGACATTGTTTCCTTTTAAGGCCATTGGGGTGGAAACCATCTTGCCATTCACCCATAAATCTCCTAAATCGCCAAGAGAAACATCGCTCATTTCAGTAGAAGCGTTGATATATGGCGCGGAGACTCTGAGTCTAAGCGTAGCGGTTCCTTCCGAATCAGATTCGACTCCAAAGAGAATGCCGTTGGTTTGTTTCTTGTTGTTATAAACATCTGTTTGAACTTTATAAGCATCCTTGAATTCAACATAAGTTGCGCCAGAGGCTAGAGTATCGTAGCCAATGCGTCTTGTTAAGTCTCCTTCGGCTTCAAAGCGATAGGTGGATAAAACGTATGGTTCATTGATTAATTTTGGAGTGATGGTTGCGTTAATTGCTTTAATGGTTACGGAGCTAAGACCGCCCGCAAAAGCAAAGTCTGTGCTGGCTTTAGAAGAGACAACAACTTTATTCATTCCTTCGGAAAGAGCGACCCACCCCGTTTCAATAAGAGTGTAGTTTTCCTTATCTCCTTTTGTTTCATGGCCAAGGACTTTGGCGTCTCCTAAGTTTACCTTGACGTCATTAACGACCAAGTTCATGAAGTCGGAAGCGTTGATATCAGGAGTGACTTGTGTCGCATCTTTGAATGGGGCGGAGACTTTGATTACGATTTTGGCTTTGCAAGTTTTTGTGGTATCGAAGCCGAAAACAACGTTATTTCCGTTTTTGAGTTCGAAATAGGACTTGCCTGTTAAGTCTTCTTTGGTAATATTCCCTTTTAAGAAAGCTGCCGTTGTGGCATCTATGACTTTCATTTCTTTTTCAACGAAAATCACATCTGAATCAGCTCCTTCCACTTCAGTTGTATTAGGAACATAGGTTAAATCCGCTTTGGAAGATAACTTCATGGAATCGATATTTCCCCAGCAGCTTAGAGTTCCGTTGTAATTATCATCGTTGATTGTCGTTTGATCAAAACGATTGGAGATAGCAAAGGTGATAACGTTTAAGCCTTTCTTCAAAGCGATTTCACCAATTTGGATGTCTTGCACGGCATAATAATCCGCACTTGAAGCACGATTTAAAGTGCCATCAACATGAATGTTTTCCGTATCAATTACCTTGCCATTCACTTTAACGGTATACCAATCGGCAAAGGTGAACGGAATAGAATCCCAATATCCAAGCCAGCCAGAAGGGCCCATTAATCTAAATTTCAATAAAGCGGCATCATCCGCTTCGCTGGCATTGATTCCCCAAATAATACGGTCATTCTTATCGCAGCTTGCAACCACCCCAGTACCGGTTAATCTCTCATCCTCTTTAGCTTCCGCTTTGATATGGCTGTCGCCAAACGGAATGATGTTTGCTTCTTCGGCCTCAAAGATGTTTTCTACTCTTCCTTTTTCGTCGGTTCCAAGAACAATGAGTTTAGCTTGATCTTTTTTCGTGGCATTAGCAACCGAACGAGCGGTGATCATAACCGTTCCAGCGCCAACGCATTTGATTTTGCCGTTTTCAATTTTGGCAACATTTTCATCAGCGCTGATGAGCTTGAATTCTTTGTTTGTAGCGTTGGATGGTTTGATTGAGACAGATGCTTCAACTTCATCCCCAACTTTTGCAACGCTCTTAGAAAGTTCAAGAGATAATTCTTTGACATCAACTTTAGCTGGTTGAGCGGAAGATGGAGCTTGGCTTTCTTCACTAGAAGTCGCTACCGTTTCTCCGCATGAAGTCATCACTAAAATAGTGTTTGCTAAAGCGGCTAGCACCAATAAATTTTTAAATTTACTCTTTTTCATAGGTTTTCCTTTCTTGAAATAAATTTAGTAAGCCTAGATTAGTCAAAGCGCCCTTTCAAAGCAAAAAACATTACTTAAACGGTCATTTTGATTTCGTATCCTGTAAGCGTTTACATTTTTGTATCTTCTTGTTTGATAGGAAGAAAAATATTCAAGACGAAGAGACTGCCGCTGTTTTTAACATACAATTCTCCGCCATATTCCTGGCATATCATTCGCACGGATTTTAGGCCGAAGCCATGAATAGAACGGTCCCCTTTCGTGGTTTCAGGAAGACCGTCAACAAGGTTTAATTTATCTTCAAAGTAATTCTCGATATGGATTAGGAACATTCCCTTATCTTCCTTGCTTGAAATTCTTATGAAACGTTTTCCTTCTTCGACTTTACTAGTTAAATATTCAATCGCGTTATCAATCGCGTTCCCAAAGATGGAATAGATATCGCTTTCGTTCATGAAATTCAATTTTTCTCCATCCATCATATAAGTAAGATTGATTTTCTTTTCTTGGCAAATGAAAGATTTTTCCGTTAGAACAACATCCAACGCATCACATCCGGTTTTCACTACGGAATCGTAAATTAAAACAGATTTTTCGATTTGCTTAATATAAGTTGGATCAAGGTTCTTTCCTTGACGAATGGCGCGGAGCTGATGTTTTAAGTCGTGACATTTAGAATTGATGATATCGATGTTCTCTTTTTGAATTTCGTAATGTTCCTTGTCTTCTTTCCAAAGTTGGCGAATCATGTCTCTATCGTGTTCCACTTTCTTTGTATCCTTAAGTTGGAAATAGAACAAAAGAGAAATCAATGAAGAACCGATCGAATAAAGCAAAGAAATGACAATGAACGTTTCGTTTTCTTTTACGCTAAATGTATTTACGACGAAGGAATTCAAAATAATCGCGCTAAAAACAAAAATGGCACAAAGAATAAAGACCCATACCTTGGTGATATAGAAATCAGAATCAGAAATTCTTCTTCCAAAAAGAACGTATATCAAAAGATAAGTTGTGACGTAGCAGTCGGAGTATATCAAGAAAGAAAAGATATTCATGAATGTGGCTGCTCCACTGCCATACATCTTAAAAGCCAAATCGCCATCAATTTTGGTGACAATCAGAACCAATTGGTTTATGGCGTATGAGATGTGTTGAACTAAATAACCAGCCGAAGTCAAAAAGAAGATATTAATAAGAGAGGTATCAAAGCAAAAATATTGAACGCCAACCGTGAAGGCAAACATTGTAAAAAACATGATGATCATGTACCAACTGGTGTAATTCACAATTGGGATGGCGAAAGCAAAACTAAAAGAAAGTAAGATCCCTATGACAATTCTCCATACGAAATGATTTCTTCTTTTTATGTTTAGCAAAAACAAATATTCCGCAACAAGAAGTTCAGCCATGAACTGAACTTTATAGAAAAATAAACCCGTCAATTCGTACATTAATCATCGCCCAAGGAATAGGAAGAAAAAGCGTTATAGAAGTCTTTTTTCTCCCCTCTAGAAAGATATAAGACTTTATCGTTATCCAAAGTAATCTCGTATCCATTCACGTTTTTAACGTGACGGATATTGGCAATCAAAGAATTGTTTACCTTAACAAACCCAAACTTGGAAAGCTCATCATATACGTTTGAAAGACTACCCCAAGCGCTGATGGTCTCGTCTAAGGTATGAAATAAAAGGTTGTGATTAACCACCTCGACATAAAGCAGGGAGAGGACATCCAGTTTCATTATTTTTCGATTAGATTTAATCGTAATTTCCGTTTTCTTCTCGTAGCTGTTCTTGACGAGTGCTCTTTTAAATAAGGTAGAGAATTCTGTGTAATTAATTGGTTTGGGGACAAAATCAAAAGCATTAACAGAATAGCCTTTTATAGCCAATTGGGCTAGATTGGTGATAAAAACGAGAATTACTTTGTCATCGAGCTTGCGAAGTTCTTTTGCCGTCTCCAAACCATTTTGATTTGGCATATCGATATCCATAAAAACGATGTCGTAATCGCTTCGGTATTTCTCAATGAAAGAAATCCCGCTATTAAAATAAGAGACATTAGAACCAACGGAGTTTTCTTCTCCATACTTTTTAATGAAACTCTCGAGTATTTTAAAATCTTCTTCTTGGTCTTCGACAATGGCAACGCTAACGAATTGCTTCATGCCTTAAATATACACTATTTTTTCGCGAGAAGACAATCAACCTTCCCTAAAAAGAACCTTGAAAATGAGAGAAAAAGCAACTTATTCTTAGAGTTTTAGCAGGCATATTTATGAAACAGGGCTAAACGAAAGCATCTCTTGCAAAGCAAGGCAATTAGTTTTGGCATTGGTGATATTTTTGATTTGTATCTTTTTACCTTCAATAGAGAAAGTAAGGCTTCCATTAGCAAAGAACCTTCCTCCGTTTTTATAAGAGATACTTTCTAAAGAAGAAAGAGGGATTCTGTAGATTTTTCTTTCTTCAATGAGGAGGAAATCCTCCTCTTTGGCAATACGAACTTCTTTCTTTTGCAAAGTGGAATACACCGAAAAGGCCAAACAAAGAAGAAAGAAAATATCAATGAGAAGATAACAAATTCCATAAGGGGAAGAAGAATCGTCGTCTTCTTGATTAAAAAAGAGAAAAGCGAAAAGAAGGGAGAGAATAAAGAGGATTCCCGTTATTACATAAGAGATGTATGCTCTTTTCTTTGAACGTTTTAAGACTACTGCTTTACTCATAGTTCTAGGATTATAGCAACAATATTTCAGGTTAAAAGACATATATGTCCCCTTCTTTTTGCTAAATTTAATGGGTTGACTTTAAAAAATATTGCTTTTGTTGGCTTACTATCGTTAGATATCCAAACCTCTTTGACAGAAAAAGATATCTCATTCGGTATTCTGATATTTTTAAGAAAGCGTTTCCAAAGATAGAAGAGGGATCAATTTTAGACATATGTAAAGCGTGAAAAACAGTCAAATAACGAAGAGCGTATTCAAATTGAAGAAAAATCAAATTTTGAAATTTGTTTTTTAGAAGTGTGAACTTCATGTTAGAAAACAAATGTAATCATTTTGTATCGAGTGGCTATCGGTATGAACCGATCCGTTATTTATACGTTTTTAGCTTTTTCTGATAATTATTTCCTCTAGAATCATATTTTTCCAAGTGATCTATGAATTAATCTTCTTTTTGTTATTAGTAACCGTTAAATGTCTATCTTTATAATGAAGGTTC
>ERZ1026780.1450-NODE-1450-length-15534-cov-3.654241_pt1 | contig 15534 bp, 4 predicted proteins | sample MGYA00380126_ERZ1026780 | MGnify/ENA primary metagenome ERZ1026780 (study PRJEB33269, sample SAMEA4719762) | human gut metagenome | biome: human-associated habitat; feature: organic feature; material: feces | place: Cameroon | collected 2013-10 ... | reverse complement strand
TTTACATTTAGGGCATTACGTTGGTTCACTCAAGAGGCGCGTTGAATTGCAGAACTCTGGTGAATTTGACAAGATATATATCATGATTGCTGATGCCCAAGCTTTGACAGATAATGCAGACAACCCTGAAAAGGTTCGTCAGAACATCATCGAGGTAGCTTTGGATTATCTTTCTTGTGGTCTTGACCCGGAGAAGAGCACGATTTTCATCCAATCACAAGTTCCGGAATTATGCGAGCTCTCTTTCTATTACATGAACTTGGTTACCGTTTCCCGTTTGCAACGTAACCCGACTGTCAAGACAGAGATTCAGATGAGAAACTTTGAAACCAGCATTCCTGTGGGTTTCTTTACCTATCCAATCAGCCAGGCTTCAGACATCACAGCATTCAAGGCTACTACGGTTCCTGCCGGTGAAGACCAAGAGCCGATGTTGGAACAGGCAAGGGAAATCGTCCGCCGCTTCAACTCCACTTACGGAGAAGTGTTGGTTGAACCTTCTATCCTGTTGCCTAACAATTCAGCTTGTTTGCGTTTGCCGGGTACAGATGGAAAGGCCAAGATGAGCAAATCATTAGGCAATTGCATCTATCTGTCCGACTCCGCACAAGATATCAAGAAACGTGTCATGAGCATGTTTACCGACCCTGATCACCTTCGCATCGAAGATCCGGGCAAAGTGGAAGGAAACACGGTATTTACCTATTTGGATGCTTTCTGCAAAGACGAGGACTTTGCCAAGTACCTTCCTGAATATAACAACTTGGAAGAAGTGAAAGCTCACTACAGACGGGGTGGTTTAGGAGATGTCAAGGTGAAGAAGTTCTTGAACGCTATCCTGCAAGAAGAGTTGGAACCTATCCGTGAAAGAAGAAAGCAGTTTGAACAAGATATCCCTGGCGTTTACCAGATGTTGAAACGTGGTAGCGAAATAGCAAGGGAAACAGCTGCCGCTACTTTGGAAGATGTCCGCAAGGCTATGCGAATCAACTATTTTGACGATATGGAGTTAATCCAATCGCAGGCTGAACAGAAGAGAAGCAAATAATCGCTACTACCTTATATAACAGGCGGTGTGTCATAATTGCAAACTGCTGCGTTACTTTCGGAATTCGACCTCAGTCATTTACATCAGTAAACTCCTGTCGGTCTCATCCTAAGTGCCTTGCATTTTGCTAATTCTGACACACCTCAATCACCATCCCTTCCGTCCGGCTAATGAATTCCGGCGCATAAAGGCATTGGATAGTGCAGATGCCTCCGGTGTATTTTCCTGTCCGGGAAATGTAGACTGGATACTCCAATACGAATGTTCCTTCGGGGAGATGTTCGATATAGATATTCTCCGACAAATCACGTGCCGCCTGATAATACCAAATACCTTCCCTGCACTCGGTACGGGACAACTGATTTACCGGTTCCATGCAAGCCGACCGGAGGTCTTTCAGGAATACATAATCCATAGCCCTGTCCGAACGAATCGTCAAACGCACCACAGCCCTGTCGCCTACATGCAAAGACTGGTTCTCTGTCACCTGCACCATCTGCCGTTCTGATCCTTCTTTCTTCTCTATAAAGAGTTTCTTCTCCACGTTCATCACGCCTTTGTCCTTTTCAATGGAACTCAACGGGGCAAAGTATTGCGTATAAACCGCACCCCAAGCCGGAGCGTCTCCCTCTTTCCGGATTCGCACTTGGCGTTGCTGGCTCTGCTTCAACTGGTCGTTGGAGAGCGACACCTTCAAATAGCCGGTAGCCGTTTCTCCCTCATCCGAACGCCAACTATTCCCATTCCATGTAATCTGGCAACTGTTATCCTTCTCAATCCAAGAATCACCTGCCAACGGCAACGCATAAATGGCATCGATGGAGGCTCCTGCTGATTCCCAATTCTGAGTCCGCTTCTGTCCTATCAGCCACTGCTTCATCTGGTTCATCTGCCGGATATCGGTTTGCATATCGGCAAAGAGGGACATAATCAAGCAATGGGTTTCCAAAGGCATCATTGAACCGGCAAAGTGAGGACGATTGTTCGCCCAATACATTCCCTTCTCACTGTCCACCGTGGCAGTTTGCTTAAACCAATCCAAGATGGTCTTTGCCAATTTCCGGTTTCCATTCTTCCACATCAGTTTGGCAACCATCGCCCTACCGGACAATCCATACTCTTTCCAACGGGCTGCCGCTCTGTCTGCATAATATTTGTATGCTTCATGGGAGTTGCCGGCTTCCGGGACATCACGATAGCAGCTCCGCACCAAAAGGGCATATAGTTCATACTCGGAAGGGGTGTAATCCGAACCACGAAGTGCCACATCCAGTTCGTATTCCTTCTGTATGGTGCGATCCACGTATGCCAAGGCTTTCATCTGCATCAGTTTCTCGGTTTCGCCATATTCCACAGCTTGCAAATCCACCAGGCGAGCCATTGCATCCAACACCTGTATGGTCATGTAAAGGCTGCTCCTCATTCCCGGCATCCAGCCCCAACCACCATCATCCAACTGGCGTTTCTGAAGCTTCTCCAATACCTCACGCTTCAAGTTGCCGGCACGGTTTATATCGAACAGCAGCTGCAAACGCTGTTTCTGTTCTGTCTCATTCTTTGCCTCCATCACCCACGGCGTCTCTTCCAACAAGACGCTCTTCAATTCGCTGTTCTTCTCCAAGTTGGACAACAGGGTTTCGCTATTGGATCCCTCCGCTTTCCATTTGTCCACGATTTTCTTTATCCTCGGATGGCTCTGGGCGATATGTTGGGACAAGCTATTGCTATAATAGACTGCCAACAGGCTAACTAAATCTTCATTTTCGATAATATCCAATGTAGCCAATGCTTGCACGGCATACCAAACTGGATTGGCTGTCAGTTCAAGAGTTACCCGATATGGGTTCTCTACTGCTTGTGAAGGCAATTGGATACTCTTCTCCTTTTCATCCATCAAGTAAAATGGTATGCTCTCCGTCACCATAATCTGCTTGGACAATATCGGCAAGAGGTGCTGTTCCCCGTCATTCCCTTCCGAAGTGGTTGCTACGATACGGCAACCTAAAACGCCATAGCGCGACCATTCCGCTACCGGGACAACCCAATGGACTGTTTCGGTGTTGTTGGACGCAGAGGTAAATAGCTTTTCTGCCCGATAAAGGATGCTTTCATCTTCCGGGACGAACAATTCCAATGCGACCTTTCCCTTTATCTCCTTTCCCGACTGGTTCGACAACTGAGCGGAGAGGGTCATTTGGTCTCCTTCCCTCAAGAAGCGGGGCAAGTTGGGTTGTACCATGATCGGTTTGCTTGACACCACCTCTTTCGACCAATAACCATATTTCAACCCTTCTGTGTGTGCCAACAATTGCAACTTCCATGTCGTATTACTCTCCGGCAAGGTAAAGTCGAAAGAGACTTCACCTTTATCGTCCGTTTTCAGCAGAGGATAAAAGAAGGCTGTCTCCGCAAAATCTTTACGCAAAGAGGCAGACTCTGCCGGTTTCCCTTCCAGGGCAGAAGATGCTTCCGCCTTGTCTTCAGTTACAGATGCCTCCTCATCGGCAAGCAAAAGCGATGCTCCCTCTGCTGACTCTTCGACGAAACCATCATCCGAAAGAGCCTTCATATTTACAGAAGCACTTCTCATCATGGGTCGGCTCTCTTGCATTACATATTCCTTCTTCCACGGGGAAGACCAACTCAACATATCAAACCAAGCCCCGTATAGGTTGTCGTAATGATAGGAATAAGATGGAATCGATTCTCTTCTTTTTGAAGAGCTTCCATTGGAAGAATCAAATGTTTGTCCGGCATGGAACCTCTCCGTCCAGAGCGAATAATGGTGTGCCGGATAGAAACGCCAATAATGGGAAGCGATAGCATCCAAGGAGAGGTCATACATTCCTGCCAACACTTCCGCTTTGGCAGCGGTCGAATCGGGTTGCACCAAACGGAACTTCCATGTCTCCATGCTGCCGGGCAACAAATGATCCCTGAAGGTTGTCGGGATGATTGTCAGCTTACGATCCGGCTGCTTGCGGGTGACAGTAGCCTCTTCGGCAATCAACCTGCCATCCAAGATGTAGGTAAAGGACAACGTGACGCCATCACCATACGCCTCTTCAAAGCGGACAGGGAAGGAACGGTTTGCTTTCCCCATCCGCACCACCTCGCGGCGCAACACCTTTCCTTCCTGTGAGAAGAGTTCATACAGGAGGTAGATTGCTTCGTGGGTCGTACCAAAAAGGAGGTTGCCGGTCTCTCCCGGAGCCAATTCCAAATGGGATTGCGGCATCCAGCAATCAGTTTCTATCGGCGGACGCTGGTCCTTCATGCTATATAAGACAAAGTTCCGTTCCGCTTCCGTCGGATTTCCCCTATCGTCTTTGCCGGACACGACTAAACGGTAGCGGTTGGAAGGCAATGAGGCGAACCGTTCCTTGTTTATCGGTTGTTCCGACACAAAGGAACCGGAAAGCACCATTTCTCCCGTCTCATATTGTTCCCTTTCCACACGGGTTTTCCCTCCCTTCGGTTTCAAGGTGTATAGTTTGTATTCTCCTTTCGCATTTATCTTCTCCCCGTTCAGTGTCATCGCTGTGACAACCACTTTGGATTTCTCTTTCTCCATTTGGCTTGCCACATCCACCGAAAGTAGCATGCGGGTGTCGCCTACGGCAAAAGTAGTGCTGGTTTCCTGTGTCTCCCCTTTGCTGTCGGTCAGGGTGACATCCAATTGATAATTCAGCACGACACACGGTTTATCGCTTTCCGGGCGTACCGGGACGAAGTCGATTTGGAAAGTCCCATCTTCACGCACTTCAGCCACTCCGGATGCTTCCAAGCGGTTGTCCCAATCCAATGGCATATAATAACGTGCCCACCACACAGGTGCTGTCCGGATAGACCATTTGGCTTTGCCGGAAGATAAAGGCACACCGGAATAGGCAACGGCTTTTCCCGTCAATGCCATCTTTTCACCAAAGGAGACAATCTCTTTGACGCGATCCACCGACACCTCATACGTCGGGCGTTTATACTCTTCCACCCGGAACGAACGGTTGCCAAAGGCGGATGAGAGGCTATATGTTCCGGTCAAGGATGAGGTCGGCAAAGTAAACTCGCCTTGGAACGACCCGAATTCATTTGTCTTGAACGTCTTCCGGATAACCTCCTTATTGTTGGCATCACGAAGCGACACGGAATACTCCTCTCCTGCCTTCACGAAGGTCTGCTTCTCATCATCGGCATACAATATGCCTTTGAAGCAGACGGTCTGTCCAGGACGGTAGATGGCACGGTCCGTAAAGATTGAAACGGCAGCTATCTGTTTCTCTCTTTCGCTGCGGTAAGAGGTTCGGACGTATGTCGGCAAGGAAGCCGTGTCTCCCTCCATTAGCGGACGGACGGACCTGACTTTATAGGGGTCGCCAAAATCAATCTTGGCGATTCCCTGTTTGTCGGTCACCACTTTCCCCACCAATTCCGGGACATAACTGCGGTTGTAGCCTCCATAGCAGATGACAATCGCTTCCGCTATCGGCTTGCCGGAATGATAATCGGTCACCAACACTTCGCTCCGTTTGTCGTTTGTCGGACGGACAATGGCTGCCAAGCGGCTTACGCTGAATGTGCCGGAAACGGAAATCTTGTCATCTCCTTCCACTTTATAATAATAGAGTCCGCTCTTTTCCACCGGGATCTCGACGATGGTATCTTTCGCCAAGAAGGGCTCTGCCACGGGCAATTGCACATTCGTGGTGCTGACCAATTCCCCCAATTTGGGTTTGCTCTGGTGCATGACGGATTCCGGATACTCCCTGTTCTTATAGATAGAGACCTTGACATGGGGAAGATTCCGGTAAGTCAACTTCAAAGCCAAATTCTTGCCGGGATAGACATTATTGTCCGTCCGGACAGAGACATACGGATTCTCCATATCCGTTTGCACCCGGTAGAACTGGCTGGCTCTGCCTGTTTTGCCAAAGTCAGCCACGCACTGGCTTACAAACGCATGGATGATACTTAATCTCTCTTTCTCCTTTCCATCCGGCAGGTTTCGGTAATAACCAACGTTGCTGCCCGATTGCAATAGTTTCAGTTTTGCCAATGCCAATTCCAAACGGCACTCCTTGTCTGTATATTCCAACGACAAAGAATCCAACGCCTGCTGATAAGCGAGGTTCTTGGAAGGCGTGCCTATCTGCAAGGACTCTTCGAGGTAAGCCAATATCACCATCAACGCAGCCTTCTTGTTGGGCTGTGTCTTACGGAAAGCTATCCATTGTTGGTAGTAAGTTTCCGCATTGCGGTCATCCAAGCGGATGGCACGATCCAACAGGAAGTCATATAAAGTAGAACGCAACTCCCTTGAATCGGTCCGCAAATCCATTATCTTCTTATAGCTCTCCACGCTCGTCTGCTGCAACGATTCGGCTGGCTCCAAAGAGGATTTCACCTCCTGCCCGATTTTGTCCACAAACAGGTTGGCGCTCCACTCCCGGATATCTTCGGGGATAAAGTCTGCCAACTGCGTCCTTTGCCGGATGGTCCATTCGTTATTTTGGTAGTAAGTGGAATACATTTCAGCTATCAACGAATGGAAGAATGCTTTGACTGCCGGGTCTTTCACTTGGGAAGTGTAGTTTTCCATCTCCTTCATCAGTTCGGGGAAGCGGTCGCTGTTCTTCTCTAACTCTTTCTGCATTTCATCCACCAACTTGTAGATGACTTGCGGGGCACTCTTTTCGTTCACCATACTATTCCACTTTATATTAGATTTCACGGAATTGTCCGCCTGTAAGCCACAATATGAAAACATAGCTAAAACAGGAATCAAGCACATAGCTATAAATAAAACTCTATATTTCATATCCTACCTATTTATTAAAGAATGTAACCATACCCGGGCAAATCCTACTTTTGCTCTATCGGGATTATTTTCCTTGAATATATAATATATAGGTATAGACTGAACTGAAGAGCCAAAAGCTGCAAAGTACCCGTTAAAATAAGCTAACCCCTTATTCCTTTCTTCTATATGTATAGAAGGTATAAGGGTATTCGTTCTTTTCGTCTGGCAAAAAGTCTTCTTTTTCCTCCTCCTCCCATTCCGACCAATCCACTTCGGGGAAGAAGGTATCGGCGGATTCGAAGGTGTGGTGCACGCGGGTCAAATAGAGTTTGTCCGCTTTTGACAAGGCTTGGCGATAGACAGTAGCCCCGCCGATGATAAACACTTCCGCTTCTTCCGCACACTCCGCCAACGCTTCCGGCAAAGAAGGACACAGGGTGCAACCGGGCACTTCCAACCCTTTACGGGAGGAGAGCACGATATTCTTACGGTTGGGCAACGGTCCGTTCGGCAATGACTCGAACGTGTTCCTTCCCATGATGACTGTATGTCCCACGGTCAATGCCTTGAAATGTTTCAAGTCGACTGAAAGACGCCACGGCAACCGCTGTTCGATTCCGATGGCACCATTGTCTGACACGGCTACGATAATGGATACTTTGCTCATCTTTTTCCCTTTCTTCTTTTTAGACAGCTACGGCTCCCGCAATATGCGGATGCGGATCATAGCCCACCAGTTTGAAATCTTCGTATTTGAAATCCAATATGTCCTTCACCTCCGGGTTTATCTCCATCTTTGGCAAAGGGCGTGGGTCACGGGTCAATTGCAACTTCACCTGGTCCAAATGGTTCAGGTAGATATGTGCATCGCCCAAAGTGTGGACAAAATCACCTGCCTTCAAGCCGGTCACCTGTGCCATCATCTGGAGCAACAAGGCATAAGAGGCGATGTTGAAAGGCACGCCTAAAAATATATCCGCACTCCGCTGGTACATCTGGAGGCTCAACCTGCCATTTGCCACATAGAACTGGAAAAAGGCGTGGCACGGCGGCAAATTCATATTGTCCAAGTCTCCCACGTTCCATGCGCTCACGATAATGCGCCGGGAATCGGGGTTGTTGCGGATGGTGTCCACTGCTTCACGGATTTGGTCGATGGAACCGCCTTTGTAGTCGGGCCATGAACGCCATTGGTAGCCATAAATATGTCCCAAACCGCCATCGGCATCCGCCCATTCATTCCAAATGCTGACACCGTGGTCTTGCAGGTACTTCACATTCGTGTCTCCTTTCAAGAACCATAACAATTCATATATAATGGATTTAAGATGGAGCTTCTTTGTCGTAAGCAAAGGGAATCCCTCTTCCATGTTAAATCGCATCTGATGTCCAAATATACTAATCGTTCCTGTCCCTGTCCGGTCGTCTTTCCTGACGCCTTCCGACAAGACCTTGTTCAATAAATCCAAATACTGTTGCATAGATTGTTATTTTTCCACAAAGTTAATGTTTTCAGGAAAACTGCCAATTTTAATCTCAAGCATCTTTCAAAAAATGCTGTTTTAACACTGTTATAACAGCATTAAAATGGTGTTATAACACTGTTTTAAATGATTTTATTCATAGCGGCATTTTAAAACATACATACCGTTGTTTTAAAAAAAACATTGGACGTTTTTGAAAAAACATTGGACGTTTTCAAAAATTCCTCGTGACGTTTTTTTCAAAACAACGGTATGTTTTTTTGATACATTTTCAGCCTAAAAAGAGGGCATCAAAATAGTTGTTTTGACACAGCCTCGTTAATATAAACGAACTTTGCCTACTTCGCTCTTCCCGTCTGCCGTCTGGACGGTCACTACATAAATGCCCGGAGACGACACGTGGATTTCACGATAGAAATCATTTGCCTTTATCTCATTCACCAAGGATCCGTTTATCCGGCAAATCCGTATTTTTTCAACCGGGACAGAGGATGAGCTGACCACTATACGGTTCTGACCCAACGTGTAGATAAGCGTGCGAGAGGTCTCTATCTCCTCGTTTTGGGTCGGTGCTCCTGCGCGCAGATAATACCGTCCGCCCACATTGCCCTTTATCCGGACACTCACTCCTTCGCTCAACGGGATTTCCGTATGGTTCACCGCATCATACAAGGAGAGGTTGGAGAATGATTCCGTTCCGTTAAATGTCAAAGCCACCTCATCGGTCAATCCCCCATACGTTCCAAGTGGAATGCCATACATCTTGTCGGTCTGGTTCACGCTGACTGCCATCGATCCGGCTACGGTGTAAACCATCGGGACACCTGCCAGGTTGGAATCCAAGAACAGCTCGGCATCTTCGCTCGTCTGATAATCCGCAACGGCTCCGGCAGAATAGCGCACCACCGCATGGCTCACTTTTCCATCGGCTGAAGCGGTGATTCGCAAAGTGCGTGTCGTAGCTCCGCCATCATTTTCCTTTCCTAACACCTGCATAGCCGAAGTGAACGTAATCTTTTTGTTCGTCGGATCATTTACCTTTACAAAGAACGCATGCAACGGAGGAATTGTCAAGTCAGTGGAACCGTCTCCCGTGATTCCTCCTTCTTCGCTATCATCGACCACGACAACACCCTGTTTGTCACCTACGATATACCAATATTTCCTATCCAATTGGTGATTCACTTTAAAGAACTCTTTCATGTCCAAATGGGCGATAAATGGATTGCCTATCAAATAGTAGTCTGTTCCATTGTTGTTCTCCAATGTGAATTTAATCGGTTTATCTTGAGTTTCCGGATCAAATTCGGAATGCAGATTATATAACTGGTCAGAGATTAACAACCCGGCTTTCTCACTTCTCTCCAAGCTGTCACTTCCCATATGATCACCCGGCTTTGTAAGATAAGCATACTTGACATCCTCTTTCGGCAATCGTATCAATGCCTTTTTAGATGTATTATTCACATCCTGCACCTTCAACGAGAAGCCTTGAGTGGGTTTGTATTCGTCAATCGTCTTATTAATGACACTACTCCAATTTCCCTTCACGGCCATCGTTTTAGGTTCGAGTTGCGTACCCGGACTAACCATCATAACTGCCGCCTGACTCCAAGCTCGCTGATAGACAGAAGGCTGATACCTGTTGTTTATCTTCTCATCGAAGTGAATCGGTTGGAAATACTCACCGGTTTCCCTTCCGGTTGCCTGCTTCGTATAGAAATCCCCGGCAAAGACATCATTCAAAGGAGTGGACAACAGATGCCATTTTCCTGCCTCTATTTCATAATCCACCCAAGCCTTCTTATAAGCCAAGTACTCGGCATGTACCACCTCTGCCTCCGGTTCGATATGGATCTGATCACACAGGTTGGCACGGAAACGCTCCGTTATATATCCCGGTTTTTTGGGATTCTCGAATGTCATCATTTCATATTCAATGCCGGTTGTACGCGGAGCGATATAATCCGGTTTGTTATTGTCCCACCAAAGATTCGCAGAATGGCCTGCACTGTACAATTCCACCTGCGAGCCTCGCGGAATAATCACTTTCGAGAAGGACATCGGAGTATATGCCCGTCCGCGATCTTCATACACCGCCTTTTCACTATTCGGATATTTCGTTCCATTCGCCGTCTCCGGCATATTGAGTCGTTCCCGTGTTGCCCGCAGCCAGTTGCCATCATTGTTCCAACCGCCAATAGTATAAGAACCTGTTCCCTTCTTCGTGTCGTTCCAAACCAAATATTCCGGAACCACAATCATCGTCACGGTAATCTGTCCTTCACAAGCGAGACGGGTAGAACCCGGTGCTGCATCCTTTTTAACCTCTTCATAAAAGACGGTAAATGTATATTCATATCCCTCTTTCGGCTCGAATTTCTTCAACTGGCTCGTTTCTCTCGCAAGAATCTTCCCTTCATAATCGAAATGAATCGTCATCTTATCGTCAAACGAAGAACCCGGCGCATACTTTTCGGCATGCAAAGCATCCAAATAACCGATAGGATAATCAAACCCATGATTACCTTCTCCATCAAATAGATGTGTATATTCCGGATCGTTCGTTCCTACAAAATAGATATATTTAAACTTGGTATCTTCTGCATAGATAGAATCGACCGGCTGCATCACACCGTTTTCTTCACTGACAAAAGTCGCACCCCGCAAATCGATCGTCAACCGCTTCGTGTCACTGATATCTTTCAACTGCTTATACCCGATGCGGATATTGGGGTAATGCTCTGCCGGATAATCCATGTTGTTAAATCCGATATGCAAGTTCGGAGAGTTGCCTGTAACATTCATCATCACCGGAATATAGTTCCAACATATCATTTTACTTTCGTGCTCTGTTATTCCTGGAATGGTGATTTTAATAGGCATAATGACCATGTGCAATCCCGGATTCACCAATGTCAAAGTCAGTTTCTTTTTACGAAGAATCAATCCTGCATACTGACCACTTGTTGGTTTAATATCCACATAATGCATCAATAAATTTCGCTTATTCTCAGTAAAATATTCATTCACAGGCATATCATTTGAAATCTTATCCGCATCCGGATAAATATCACGGAAAGACTTCAAGGCTTCACGTACAGAAACTCCGTATGTCTCGTTCACTTCTCTGAACTCAGCTTCCGTATCGATGTTTGCCGACGTACCGAAGAACCAGTCAAAGTAAACGTCTGAGCCATCCAACTCCTTATAACCACCTTCGCCATCCGGAATCTTTAAATCCACGGTGAAGTCCAATACCTTTCCGGCACAATAGGTAGTAGAAGGTTCGACAACCTCGCCATTGACACGTACCACATTAAGTGATTTCACCATAAAGTCAGTCTGAATCGCACAAGGAGAACGCCAGTCATCCAAAAAGTCTTTGGCTTCCGCGATGCCATCATCCGGATAAGGATCCGTTATCAGCAACCAATAAGGGCGGTTCGGTATCAACTTGGAATAGAAGTCAACGGTCAATGTCTTATTGCCTACCACATCCTCTCCACCAAAGAAGAAATACTGTTCTTTGCCATCAATAATCTCCTTGTTATTTCGAGCCAATGAGGTTGCATCATCTCCTGCTTGATACAACTTGTTCTGATCAAACGGGGTTTTGAAATTAAACCGTTGGAATTTGCCAAAGAAATTGGCTTCCGATTCTACCGCAGATTTTTTGAGCGCCTCTTCGACCCGCTGTAATTCATCAGGAAAAGAAGCTTCCAACGCCACCATGTTTTTATGAAACAGCACTGTATCCACAAAACAGAAATCGACACCATGGTTTCCCGGCGTATTCTCATCAATTCCTAAACGGGAAAGAATACGCGTCCAGTCCATCGAGAAGTTAACACGCACCGCATCTTCGGTACAGTTCATGGTTAACTGGGTCACCTCCGCCTGCGGCTTCTTCATATAAACACGGACATCATCCACATACATATCACCACCATTGGTAGAAGCAGACTGGTTGTCGATTTGAACGACATACGAATCATAGTCGATTTCGGAATGGTTGACAAAAGAGAAATAGAGTTGCATCCAGTCGTTCTTTTCCGATTCGCCCAAATCCATATAAGAAAGCGGAATCTGCCCGGTCTGCTGGCGGTAAATAGGTGTATAGCTCTTTACCCCGTTCTCCTCGCGCACACCCATAATGGTAAACAACATGGCCGCATTGTCCGAACCTCGACCCCAACGGGCACATTTCACCCAGGCAGTTACGAACAGTTCGGAACCTCTACATAATTTCTCCTTAAAAGGAACCCTGGCAACCACACCCGGCCGGTCGGAGGCATCGATATACATGTGGAAAGAGCTCTTGTTTCCACGGCTGTTGTAACGGATTGGATCGCCATCATTCGGAAGAGGATTGTTATATTGTTGCGTCCATGCGTTTGGACCTTCCACATACGAATTGGTCAATGCATAATATCCCCATTCCGGGAAATTTCCCGAACCACCACGGAAATCTCCATGTTCATAGCTTCCGTCATAAAAGCCGTACGAACAAGCCTCCCAGTTTCGGGGGAAAGGATAGTATTTCGAATTGCCATATACTAAGTTGGCGACATTCTTATCATAGTCGAAGTTCTGCTCCGTCAGCAATTCAAAATTAGCTTTCAAGTATTCCGGTGTACGGTAATAATTGTCCTTTCCGACTTGCTGATAGGCTTTCACCTCGGTTTGGGTAAGCAAATTCCCCTCCTCTTTGAAGGTCAACTTAAAACGGGCAATATTATACCTTGTTCCATTAATTGTCTTATAGACAACAATAGTAGCCTTTGCATTATTTGCCACCTTGTTTCCTGCCGGATAGTTAAACTGTATTATTGAATTTGTTCCAGATACAAGTCCATTCGCTAAAGAGATGTTTGCCTCATTGTTCACGATAGAGCCCCATAGCTTATCTGTATCATTCGCCTTATTCACTCCGGGAATGGCATATCCCCTTGCCTCTTTCGTCAATGCAACCAAATCCAAGGTCTTATTCGCCCTACGCTGTGCCGGAAAGGTTATTTCCATCTCTTCGAAATAGGCATTGGTCGTTTCGTCGGAGCTTGTCAATGTACGGTTTGCAATACCCTCTCTCCATCTCTTGACATAACTCACATCTTCATTGTCATCCACATTGCATATATAATAGATTATACGATGAGAGAGCGTCGGTTCCCAAAAACCATTCGGGAAATAAGAGCTATGAGAGGTTTGCTTGTTATACGTTTCTGTATAGTCGTTATAGCCGGAGACATCACACGCTACCAAATAATATTTATTATCCAAATTCTGGTCGGTATCGGGGAACATTTGTTCAAACTCTATCTTGGTTGGATAATAAAAGTACATATAATCCAGTACTCCTGTTAAGGGTGAACCGACGTAACCGTTTTTAAAACGGTAAGCCTGTGCTGTTGCCGGCATCAATAGGTCGTCATAATTCCAATTGTTCCCTTTGCTAAGCGTTTTAAACGTTGATAACCTTCGGATATCGTACCAACGCTGATATGTCTGGATACTATACTCTCCACCAAGTTTGTCTGGCAAACTCAAGGAAATTTGCGTCCCGGTATGGACATACAAGGTATCGACACTGGTATGCGCTCCCTGCACATTGCCAGCGGCAATCTCCCAAAACTTAACGCCTTCGAACCTGTCCGCTGCGCTTATTTGAAACTCATTTTGCAAATCGTGCCATTTGGCCGCTTTGGTCTGAATTGAATAGCCTTCATAATAATCATTATACCCTCCGCTTTGCCCCCAACTCTTTTGCAAGGGAAAAAGCAACAACACCCATATAATAACAAAGAGATTCCTCATATCTTATTCTCCTTTCTTACTTTTTCTCATTAAACTAACCGGTTCATACCATACAGGCTTCTTGCCCCAATTCAAGGCTGCGGACGGATAAGTTGTATCCCAATCCTGTAACGGGACAGTCATTATGGTCAAAGAGGCATTATTGATTTGCTGCGGTTCCAACACATCAAAGAGCAATAGAATTGTCTTTCCCGGCATGGAGGTCAGATGCGCTTCAAACGTTGCTGCGCCCTCTGCACTTTCGATGGTAATAAAGGATCGTGAGGCATTCAGATCCGAGACTCTCCAATTCCATTTTGTCACCTTCTCCGTCTTCGATGTGGCTCCATTATCATCTTGAGTAAGGAACTCTCCTTTAATCGTGAAATAACATCCTTCCGGCAACTTCAACAGATGATTATTGGTCAATGTATTATTACCCAATTTCACCCATGTAGGATATCCACCTATCGGCGCAACAGAGGCTTCAACTGTCAACTGCAATGTGGAGTTCAACAAGTGGAGGGAAACCGGCAACACCTGATTCCTGACCAAAGAGGTGGTTTTTAATGCTCCTGTAAACTTCTCTCCGTTTATTGTCAACGTCACCTCAAAAGGATTTGTTCCTGTTGTCTCATTTACATAAAACTCCACAATTTCTGATACCTTGTTGTTCTCCACCGTCACAGCGGGATTAATATCTACCGAAATGGAAGATGCAACCAGAGCGGCAGTTACGGCAGCCCCTTTAAACAAAGCGACTTCGTTGGCAAAGCTCTTCATCTCCAACTTGGTAATCACGGCATTCGTTCCGCGGTTGTTGGCCAACCGCATCTTCACCTTTGCCACCAAACGGACCAAAGAGATTGTGATGCGCTGTCCGTCAACGGAGACATTCACCTCTTGCTTCACACTCATCGGGATAAAAGCCGTTTGATTCTTTATGCCATCATATAAACCGTTCTTCGGGTTTTCTATGACATAGGTAGATAATTCGTCCGGCAAAATCTTGCCCTCTTTAAAATCAGCGCCTTTTAACAAGGCATCCAAAGTAGATGACTTCTCTTTGACTTGCGCCTTTTCCATATTGGCAAAGGCATAGAAGGTCTTTTTACCAGGAGGAAGAGACTCTAAGGTCGTCGAATACTGTGCCAAGTTGCCTTTTGCAGCCTCCTCATTACCCGTTCCATCAAAATAGATATGCCGTTCTATCTCCTTATTTTCATTGACAATCAAGAGATGGAGCGAATGGATAAATTCACCCTCCTGGGCATACTCATCTCCGTGGTAAGCTTTCGTTTCCGATATGTTTGCCGCACCAATTACCACCGACACCTTCTCCAAACTCCCTTTAGGAGGGATAATCGGTGCTGGCATCTCCTCGTCTGTTATCACTTTCGTACAAGCCA
>ERZ1026780.1449-NODE-1449-length-15537-cov-5.713215_pt1 | contig 15537 bp, 8 predicted proteins | sample MGYA00380126_ERZ1026780 | MGnify/ENA primary metagenome ERZ1026780 (study PRJEB33269, sample SAMEA4719762) | human gut metagenome | biome: human-associated habitat; feature: organic feature; material: feces | place: Cameroon | collected 2013-10 ... | reverse complement strand
ACGCATCTTGTCGCCATGAATCTCCCGCTTGGATTGCCTGTCAACTTCGGCAGGGGGAAACTCGTCGATCACCCCAATCAATCTCTGCGCTCTCTGTCTCTCCGCGCCTCTGCGTGAGTCAAAAACGACTCAAGAGGGGCCCTCACGCAGAGGCGCGGAGAGGCAGAGAGCGCAGAGAATAAATCGTCTTGGAGGCTGACATGAGTGACACGAACGCACAAGAAATAGTTGTTCGTTCGAAATGAAGGAACGAGCAGCGTCAGGCGAAGCATCTCGCATTATAATCTCGACGTGATCTTGGCGGTAGGCATGCGTGTGAAGAGCGATGTCGCCGTGCGGTTCCGCCAGTGGGCGATTCGGCATCTACATGAGTGGCATGTCGGCCCTGAATATCGCCGGCGCATGTGTGAACGAGTACGGCGAAGCGTCGCTTTGAAGCGCGGACGCGCGGGAGCGCGTCCCTCCCGTCCGTCTTTTCGGGGTGGGCGGGGATGTGGTATACTAGACACATGATGAAAAACAGATTGCTTGCGCTGGCCGCCTGCGTGGCGTTCGCGGGATTCGCCGCAGGGCCCCGGATCCTCTTCGACACCGACATGGTGGAGGACTATGACGACGTGGGGGCGCTCGCGTGCCTCCACGCGCTGGCGGACGAGGGGAAGTGCGAAATCCTCGCGATGGCCTCCTGCACGCGCGACAACCAGTCCGTCGCCGCCATCGAGATCGTCAACGCCTACTACGGGCGGCCCGGCATCCCGGTGGGCTGCGCGAAGGAGCTGGGCGTCGTCGGCGTGCCGGGCGGGAACCCGCAGCGCCCCGGACACCGGAAGTTCACGCGCCTCGCGGAGGCCTACCCCCACTGGGTGAAGCACCTCAACTCGAACGACGCGCCGGACGCGAACGACGTCTACCGCAGGGCGCTCGCCGCCGCGCCCGACCGGAGCGTCGTCTTCTGCTCGGTCGGCTTCCTCACGAACGTGCGCCGCCTCCTGGAGACGAAGGGCGACCGCCACTCGCCGCTCGACGGCCGCGAACTCGTGAAGCGCAAGGTGCGCGCCTGGTACGTGATGGCGTGCCGGATGCCGAAGGGGCAGGAGTACAACGCGATGCACGACGGGCCCTCCGCGCAGATCGCCTTCGCGCGGTGGCCCACGCCGATCGTCGTCTCGGACTGGGCGCTCGGCCGGCACATCTATTCGGGCCGCACGGTCGCCGAGCGCGCCTACCCCTATCCGAACCCCGTCCACGACCTTTTCGCCGAAGCCCTGCCGTCGCGCGCGTGCGTGCTTGCGGGGAAGGCCGAGGAGAAGGGCGTGGGCGGGCGCTGCTCCTGGGACGAGGCGACCGTGCTGGCCGCCGTGTACGGCCCCACCCGCTTCTTCGAGGTCGAGCGCGGCTTCCTCGCGGTGGACGCGACGGGGCTGAGCGAATGGACGCCCGACGCGAAGGGGCCCGTCCAGCGCCTCGTGCCCGCCGCCGCGCGCGACCGCCGCCGCTACGCGAACCACAACGTGGGCGCGATCCTCGACGAGCTGATCGCGCGCGAGCCGATGTGCCGCCGCACCGACGCGGCCATCACGGCCTTCCGCCAGTCGAAGCTGGAACGGACGGCGACGGGCGTGCGGATGACGCGGAGCGGCCGGACGCTCTGGAACCTCGAACTCGACACGCCCGAGGGGCGTCCCTTCTTCCATCCGCTCGCCCTGCCGGGCGGGCGCACGCTCACCGACCTGCGCCCCGCCGACCACGTCTGGCACCTCGGCGCGTGGTTCTCGTGGAAGTTCATCAACGGCGTCAACTACTGGGAGCCGGCGGACGCGGCGCGCACGGGCGCCGAACCCGCCGGCGAGACGCGCGTCGTGAAGAAGGCGGTGCGCACGGAAGGGCTCGACTGCGTCGTCGACCTGAAGCTCGCCTACGGCCCGCGCGGTGCGGCCGCCCCCGTCCTCCTCGAAGACCGCACGGTCACGATCGACCCGCCCGACCCGAACGGCGGCTACATCATCACGACGCGCCACACGTTCACGGCGCAGGCGGACGTCACGCTCGACCGCACGCCGCCGCACGGCGACGTGAAGACGGGCGCATGGGGCGGCGGCTACGCGGGCGCGACGCTGCGCCTCGCCCCCGACGTGGCGAAGGCCTTCGCCGTGCGCGGCTTCGCGGGCGGGACGACGCCGGCGGCCTGCACGGGCGCGGAGACGACGTTCCTCGACCTCTCCGACCCCGCGACGGGCGAGGGCGTCACGTTCACCCAGCTCAAGGGGCCCGCGACGGCGCGCTTCTACCTGTGGCCCGACAAGCGGATGGTGAACGCCTCGCCGCTCTACGCGGGGCCGCTCGCGCTCAGGAAGGGCGAGACGCTGGAGCTTGCCTACAAGATGGCCGTCCATGCGTCGAAGCGCGTCGCGGGCGCGTTGCGGGCGCGGCCCGTCGAGAAGATGGACCGGGGGCTCGTCGCCTCCGTCTCGCCGCGCGGCACCTACGTGGGGTGGCGGATGCTGGAGGGCGACGCGCCCGGCCGGGCGTTCGACCTCTGGCGCCGGGCGGACGGGAAGACCGAGAAGGTCAACGCGCAGCCCATCGTCCAGACGAGCGACTTCTTCCTCCCCGGCTACACGAACGCCGCCGCCGCGTATTCGCTCGACGGAAAGGCGTTCACGCCCGTCCGCTGCGTGCCGGACGGCGCGGCGCCGTACATCCGCATCCCGCTTGCGGACACGAACGCGACGGTGGCGGCGGTCGCCGTGGGCGACCTCGACGGCGACGGCGCCTACGACTACGTCGTCAAGACGCCGTCCGGCGGCACGGACCCCTGGGACCTCGTCTGGCGGCGCGCGCAGGACACCTACAAGCTCGAAGCCTACACGTCAAAGGGGGACTTCCTCTGGCGTGTGGACCTCGGCTGGAACATCGAGATGGGCATCTGGTACGCGCCGTTCATCGTCGCCGACCTCGACGGCGACGGCAGGGCGGAGGTCGTCGCGAAGACGGCGCCCCTCGCGCCCGACTACCGCGACCCCGACGGGCGCGTGACGGACGGTCCCGAATACCTCACCGTGTTCGACGGCCTGACGGGGCGCATCCGCGCCCAGACGCCGTGGATCCCGCGCGCCGCGCCCGACCCCGCCGGCGACTACAACCACTACAACTCCCGCAACCAGATCGCCCTCGCGCACCTCGACGGCAAGACGCCCTGCGTGATCATGGAGCGCGGCACGTACGGCAAGATGATCGTCGACGCCTACCGCTTCACGGGGACGGCGCTGGAGCGCGTGTGGCAGTTCAACAACGAGTTCATGCCGCGCCGGTTCAAGGGGCAGGGCGACCACGCCTGCCTGTGCGAGGACGTGGACGGCGACGGGTGCGACGAGGTACTCATCGGCTCGCTCACGCTCGACCACGACGGCACGGTGCTGTGGTGCAACGGGCGCGGCCATTCGGACGCGCACTACTACGGCGACATCGACCCGAAGCGGCCGGGGATGGAGCTCGCGTTCGTCTACGAGACGCCCCAGCGGAAGGGCGGCGGCCTCCTCCTCACGGACCCCGTGACGGGCGAGGACATCTGGGCGCTCGACGCGCCGACGCGCCACGTCCACGGCAGCGGCATCTGCGCGGACCTCGACCCCGTCCACCCCGGCCTCGAAATCTACGGGCAGGAGGTGGACCAGAGCGGCAATTCGAAGACGAACACGCACCCGAGGAGCGACAACCGCTGGTTCTTCACGGCGGACGGCACGTTGCTCGCCGCCTACACGAACTGCACGTTCAACTACGGCAACGGCGTGCGGAATGCGTTCTGGGACGCCGACCTCCAGCGCGAGGTCTTCCGCGGGGGGCTGAAGGACCACGCGGGCGCGCGCCTCACCGGGCGCGTGCCGGGCCCGATGCTCGTCGCGGACCTCTTCGGCGACTGGCGCGAGGAGTTCATCACGGGGCACCGGGGCGAGATCCGCATCTACACGACGGACATCCCGGCGATGGACCGCCGCACGACGCTCATGCGCGATGCGTCCTACCGCTCGCGCATCACGATGTGGACGAGCGGCTACGACCAGCAGCCGATCCTCACCTACGTGCCGAGCGCGCGCGATCCGAACGTCTCGGTGCGCCTTTCCGAGAACGCGCGCGAACTGTGGCTCGACGTGACGGCGCCGCTCGACCGTCCGCTCGCGGGCGTGCTGGAGGTGACGGAGCTGCCGAAGGGGTGGCGCGTGGACCTTGGGCGCGTGTCGCTCGACCTGCCGCCCGGCGGCGTGTGGTCGAAACGCCTCCCAATCCGCCGTCCGCCCAACCCGAAGGGCCGCTACGGGGCGACGGCCACGCTCACGCGCGAAGGTGCGCCCGCGCTCGTCGTCCGCCAGCCGTTTATGCTATAATACCCTCTCTATGAACAAGCCCACCATCGATGTCGCCTACGTGGCGGAACTGGCGCGTCTGGACCTGACCGACGCGGAAAAGGCCGTTTTCCAGCCCCAGCTCGAAAATATCGTCAAGTACGTCGAAAAGATCGCCTCCGTGGACGTGACGGACGTGCCGCCCACGATGCACGGGCGCGAGATCGTGAACGCCTTCCGCGAAGACGTGGTGCGCCCCTCGCTCGATCGCGAGGTCGCGCTCGCGAACGCGCCCGCCCGCACGGGCGACGAGTTCATGCTGCCGAAGATCGTGGAGGGGGCGGAGAGCTAGGATTGACCGCCGCAAGGCGGCGCCATGGGCGGGGTTCGGGGACGCCAGAGTCCCCGTCCTTTACGGAAGGAAGGCAACATGGAACTTTTCAAGCTGGGAATCAAGGCGGCCCGCGAGGGCCTTGCGAAGGGCGACTTCACGAGCGAGGAGCTGGTGCGGGCGGTTATCGACCGCGTCCATGCCGAGAATCCGCGCATCGGCGCGTACCTGACATTCGACGAGGAGGGGGCGCTTGCGGCGGCGCGGGCGAACCCGAAGGCCGTGCCGATCGCGGTCAAGGACCTCATCAACGTGAAGGGCCAGCCCTGCACGTGCGGCTCGAAGATCCTCGAAGGCTATGTGAGCCCGTACGACGCGACGGTCATCCGAAACCTCAAGGCGCACGACTTCATCTGCGCGGGGCGCGTGAACATGGACGAGTTCGCGATGGGGTCCTCCACGGAGAACTCCGCGCTCGGCCGCACGGTGAACCCCTACGACCCGGCGCGCGTGCCGGGCGGCAGCTCGGGCGGCAGCGCGGCGGCCGTGGGCGGTGACCTCTGCATCGCGGCCCTCGGCACGGACACGGGCGGCTCGATCCGCCAGCCCGCGAGCTTCTGCAACTGCGTCGGCCTCAAGCCGAGCTACGGGCGCGTGAGCCGCTACGGCGTGACGGCGTTCGCGAGCTCCCTCGACCAGGTGGGCCCGATGACGAAGAGCGTGGAGGATGCGGCCCTGCTCCTCCAGGCCCTTGCGGGGCACGACGAGATGGACGGCACGACGCCGCGCGAGCCGGTGCCCGACTACGCGGCCGCGCTCGCGGGCGCTTCGCTCAAGGGCGTGAGGATCGGCCTTCCGAAGGAATACTACATCGACGGCCTCGACCCCGAGGTGAAGCGCCTCACGGACGCGGCGATCCGGACGTGCGCGGCGGCGGGCGCGGAGATCGTGGAGGTCTCGCTCCCGCACACCGAGTATGCGATGGCGGTCTACTACGTCGTCGCCCCCGCCGAGGCGAGCGCGAACCTCGCGCGCTTCGACGGCGTGCGCTACGGCCACCGCTCGGCGAAGAGCGACAACGTGTTCAACCTCTACGCGCGCAGCCGCGCCGAGGGCTTCGGCCCCGAGGTGAAGCGCCGCATCATCATGGGCACCTACGTGCTGTCGAGCGGCTACTATGACGCCTACTACGGGCGCGCCTCGAAGGTGCGCACGCTCATCCGCCGCGACTTCGAGCAGGTGTTCCGGAAGGTGGACGCGCTCCTCACGCCCGTCGCGCCGACGCCGGCGTTCAGGATCGGCGAATTGCAGGATCCGCTCACGATGTACCTGAACGACCTCTTCACGATCCCGAGCGCGCTCGCGGGCAACTGCGCGATGAGCGTGCCGGCGGGGTTCACAAAGGACGGGGGCGCAGGCGCCCCCGAACCCCGGCCCACGGCGCCGGCAGCGGCGGTTCCGCCGTTGCCGGTCGGCGTGCAGTTCATCTGCGACGCCTTCCGCGAGGACCGGCTGCTCGCCATCGGCAGGGCCTTCGAGGAGGCGCGGGGGTGAAGGCGTTGCTCGCCACGCTCCTGGGGGCTGCGTGCCTCTCCGCAACGGGGTCCGAACTGCTCGCCGCGCCGGTCGTGACGAACGTCGCGACGTTCGCGGTGCAGGTGACGAACCAGCTCTACCTCGCGGTGAGCCCGCTCACGAACGACCCGTTCGCGGTGTCGTCGCCGCAGCCGACGAACGCGGTGGCGGACGCGCTGGCGGGCGGGACGACGACGAACGCCGTGACGGCGGCGGGGACGGTGACGAACGTCCCCGCGCTCCTCCTCCTCGACACGAACCGGCTCGACAAGGCGGTGGCGGCGGCGGTGAAGGCGGCGGCGGCGGACGTCGCGGCGGCGGCCGAGAAGAGCGAGGCTGCGCTGCGGGCGCGGCGCGTTGATACGCGCTCGTTCCCGCTCCGGCACGTCTCCGCGACCGAGGTGGCCGAGCGGATCAACGCGATGTGGGCCGGCGACTTCGGCCTCGGGTGGAAGCTCGGCGCGGTCGCGCAGGCGTTCCCGGACGCGAACGTCGTCATGGTGACGGCGCCGGGCGTCGTCCTCGACGCCTGCGAGCGGGTCGTGCGCGAGGTGGACGTGGCGGCGCAGCAGGTCTACATCGAGGCACGGTTCGTGGAGCTTTCCAACAACGCCTCGCACAAGCTCGGCATCGACTGGCGCATGCTCGACGGCATGACCGGCGCCCTGAGCATGAACTCGACCTTCGACCAGCGACGCATGGAGGGCGTGCAGAGCGTCGTCGAGGACGGCAACTCGACGAAGACGACCTACGGCGAGGGCGGCATCAACCGCGTGAACCTCTCGCGCGTGCAGGGCACGATCGGCATGAGCGACCTCTACGTGATCCTGCGCGCGCTCGAATCGAGCGAGGACGCGCGTACGTTCTCGAACCCGAAGATCATCGTCGCCTCCGGGCGCAAGGCGACCGTGGACATGACGACGAAGTATCCGAACGTGACGATCGCCGTCAAGAAGACGATCAACGACAACTCGACCTCGGTGGACCTCGACATGAAGATGAGCGCGATCCCCGGCGAGGACAAGATGATGTTCGCCAAGGAAGCGTTCTTCTCGTGGGGCATCTCGCTCGACGTGACGCCGCGCGTCGGCGCGGACGGCCTCATCCACGTGGAGATCGTCCCCACGGTCAGCTCGAAGACGGGCGAGGTGACGGCCGGCGGCGGCGACGACGATTCCGACGCCTATGCCGCCAAGTATCCGATCATCGAGGTGCAGCGCCTCGTCACCGCGTTCAACATGGCCAGCGGCACGACCGCCGTGATCGGCGGCCTCTCCCGCACCGTGGAGACGCAGATGGACAACGGCATCCCGTGGCTGCGCGACTGGTGGTGGATCGGGCCGCGCCTCTTCGGCTCGAAGGTACGCGTGAAGGAGCAGAAGGAGATCCTCGTCTTCGTGACGGTGGGCCTCGTGGACGCCCGCACGATCAAGAAGGACGCGGGCCTCCCGAAGAACGCGGTGCTTGGCCGCCAGTATACCGACGGCATCCTGCACGAGCCGGGCGACCGCATCCGCCAGGGCATCCGGGGCATGGACTCGCTCGACCTCCGTTCGCTGGAGGAGCAGGCCCACGACCCGCGCCGCACGAACCGCCTCGTCACGGTGCGGGGCGAGATCGAGCGCCTGCGGCACCGCCTCGACGAACGCCTGCGCCAGCTCAACGAGACGGGAACGACGAACCTCTGGGACGCGATCAATGCGCTCTCCCCACGCGAAGGAAAGTGAAGACGATGGAATTCGAGAATACGATTGGACTGGAAACGCACGTTCAGCTCAAGACGCGCACGAAGATGTTCTGCGGCTGCCTGCTGAAGACCGGCTGCGAGCCGAACACGAACGTCTGCCCCGTCTGCCTGGGCTACCCCGGCGCGCTGCCCGTCATGAACAAGGAGGCCGTGAAGCTCACCGTGATGAGTGGCCTCATGCTCGGCGCGGCGATCAACAAGCACGCGACCTTCGACCGGAAGAACTACTTCTATCCCGACATGGCGAAGGACTACCAGATCTCCGAGAACGGAAACCCCCTCTGCATCGGCGGCGGCGTGGAGATCACGAAGGCGGACGGCACGAAGAAGCTCGTCCGCATCAACCACATCCACCTCGAAGAGGATGCCGCGAAGATCAACCACTACGCCACGACCTCCGGCGTCGACTTCAACCGGGGCGGCACGCCGCTCATGGAGATCGTCGGCGAGCCCGACCTCGCGGACGCCGACGAGGCGATCGCCTACCTGACGGCCCTCAAGGAGATTCTCGTCTACGCGGGCGTCTCCGACTGCAACCTCGAAGAGGGCAACATGCGCTCCGATGTCAACATCTCGATCCGCCCCGTCGGCTCCCCGACGCTCGGAACCAAGGTCGAGATCAAGAACATGAACTCCTTCAGCGGCATCCACGCCGCGCTCGTATACGAGGCGCGCCGCCAGCGCGCCTGCGTCGCGCAGGGCGTCCCCATCGTGCAGGAGACGCGCCGCTGGGACCCCGAGGCGCTGGAGACGGCCTCCATGCGGACGAAGGAGAACGCGCATGACTACCGCTACTTCCCCGAACCCGACCTCGTGCCCGTCGCGCTCTCGGACGAGCAGATCGACGCCTGGCGCAGACTCCTCCCCGAGAAGCCCGAGGCGCGCCGCGCGCGGATGATCGCCGACTACGGCATCGCCGAGTACGACGCCGGCGTCCTCTCGCAGCACAAGGCGAACGCCGACTTCTTCGAGGCCGCCGCACAGGGGCTCGACCGGAAGACGGCGAAGCTGCTCTGCAACCTCTTCATGGGCGACGTGCTGGCGCTCCTCAACGCGAGCGGGAAGGAGATCGGCGCATGTGCGCTCACGCCGGACGCGCTGCGCGCGCTCGTCGTCCTCTCCGCGAAGGGCGCGATCAACGGCCCCACCGTGAAGGACCTGCTGCCCGAGCTCTTCGAGAAGGGCGGCGACCCCGAGGCGATCGTGAAGGAGCGCGGCCTCGGCGCCGTCTCCGACACGGCCGCCCTGGAGGCGTTCGTCGACCAGGCCATCGCCGCGAACCCGGGTCCCGTCCGGGACTTCAAGGCGGGCAAGAAGGCCGCCGCCGGCTTCTTCGTCGGCCAGGTGATGAAGCTTTCGAAGGGCAAGGCCGACCCCAAGCTCGTCGGTCCGCTCGTCGCGCGGAAGCTCGCCGCCCTCTAGCGTGCGCGCTGAAGGCCACCGGCTTCGTCCTCCTGTTTCGGTGAACGTGTGCGAGGAAGGGGGAAACGCATGAAACACGCCTTAACGATGCTGGCCGCGCTGTGTGCGCTTTCGGCAGGAACGCTCGGCGAGACCGTGATCCGCGTCTCGCCGGACGGCCTCTTTTCGACGCCGCAGGCGGCGCGGGACGAGGTGCGCCGCCTGAAGGCCCTGAATGACGGGCGCGTGCCGGACGGCGAATACGCATTGTCGGACGCGCTTGAATACGACCGCAGTCCCGTCGCGATGGGTACCGAGACCTGCCTGAGCGGCGCGGGCTGGACGTGCGACGGCGCGCCCGTCGCGGTCCCGCACACATGGAACGCGGTCGACGGCGCCGACGGCCTGGACGTGCCGCCGAAGCAGCCGGGGCACAATTCGGTCAGTTCGCAGTCGTACGCGCGCGGGGCGAGGACGTACCGGCGCGCCCTGCCGGACGCACCGCCGCCGGGGCGGCGCGCGTTCATCCGCTGCGACGGCGTCTCCGTCAAGGCGGCGGTGCGCGTGAACGGCGCGCCGGCCGCGCAACATGTCGGCGCGTTCTCGGCCTTCACGTGCGAGGTGACGGGGCTTCTCAAGCCGACGGGGAACGTCCTGGAGATCGTGGCGGACAACGCCTACGACCCCGACGTGCCGCCGACCGAGGGCGACTTCACGGTCTTCGGCGGCGTCTACCGCGACGTCTGGTGGATCGAGAAGCCGGCCGTCTGCGTCGATCCGCTCCGGCACGTGCGCCTGCACCCCGATGCGGCCACGGGGCGCGTCCGGGCCGAAGTGCCCGTCTCGGGCGGGCCGGACGAGGTGCAGACCTTCGACTTCGGCGCGCCCGAGCTGTGGAGCCCCGAGTCGCCGCGCCTCTACCGCCTCACCGTGACGGCGGGAACGGACCGCGTGACGGTGCCGTTTGGCTTTCGGACGGTCGAGATGCGCGCGGACGGGTTCTACCTCAACGGCGTGCGGCGGCAGCTGCGCGGCGTCTGCCGCCATCAGGACCGCATCGGCAAGGGCTGGGCCGTGAGCGCGGCGGACGAGGCGGAGGACGTGCGGTGGATCAAGCGGATGGGCGCGGACGCCGTGCGCACGAGCCACTACCCGCAGAGCCCGGCGTTCTACCGGCTCTGCGACGAAGAGGGCCTGCTCGTCTGGACGGAGATCCCCCTCGTCGACGAGATCCCCGCCACGCCCGCCTTCCGCGCGCACGCGCTGCACATGGCGGACGAGATGGTGACGCAGCTCGCGCACCACCCGTCGATCGTCCTCTGGGGGCTCTTCAACGAGGTGTACCAGTTCAAACGCAAGCCGGACGGCACGGCGGAACCCCTGCTGCGGGACGTGCGCGCGCGCATCCGCGCCCTCGATCCGACGCGGCCGGTCGTGGGCGCGTCGAACCGCGACATCCCGTCGCTCTGCGCAATCCCGGACGCGCTCGGCATGAACCTCTATCCGGGCTGGTACACGGGCTACGGGGCCGATCCGGAGGACATGGCCGCGCGCATCGCGGCGAGCGTGCGGGCGAGCGGCCGATCGTGCATCGCCGTGAGCGAATACGGCGGCGGCGGCTGCATCGACCAGCATGGGGACGCCCTGACGCGGCCCGCGCCTTCGGGGCGCTTCCACCCCGAGGAATACCAGGCGTGGCTCCATCGCGGCAACTATCTGGGCATCGCGGACAATCCGGCGGTCTGGGGTAGCTTCGCCTGGGTGATGTTCGACCTTGCCAGCGACAGCCGCCGGGAGGGCGCGCAGATCGGGCGGAACGACAAGGGGCTTGTCACGGGCGACCGCACGACGGCCAAGGACGCCTGGTATTTCTACAAGTGCAACTGGAACCCCGAGCCGGAGCTGCGGATCGTCGGCGAACGGGCCGGGACGACGACAAACGCCGCGCATACGGTCGTTGTCTTCTCGAACGCGCCCGAGGTGATGTTCTTCCTCAACGGCCGTCTCCACGGCGCGAAGGTCCCCGACCGCGTGAAGACGTGCGTCTGGCGCGACGTGCCGCTCGTCCCCGGGGAGAACAGGATGGAGTTCCGCGCCGGCCCGCAGACGCGGCGGCACGTCCTCGTGCGCACGACGGGCGGGGCGTCCGTTCCGCCGTCTCGCGAACCGGTCCGGTAGAAGGCCTGCGGCGGGCGGTGGACAGCGGCGGGGGGCGTATGCTACACTTGCCCGCAACCACGGCTTGGAGGTCGCGGGCGTCGCAGGGGCGTCCCGCCTGTCGCGGGAAAACGGAAGGAAGCGCAATGAGAAGACGGTCTGGCTGGTTGGCGTGTGCCGCGTGGGGGATGGCGTGGACGGTTCTGGGGGTGGCGGTGCCGGATCAGGTCGATCCGCGCGTGCGCGCCTACGTGGCGCCGACGCGGGTCGTGTGGACCAGCTCGAACGCGGGGGCCTACGGGACGCGCTCGGCGGTCAAGAACGCGGCGGGCCTGCTGGCGGCGAAGCACGGGCAGGTGCCGGAGAAGGCCTGGCTCAGGCCGAGCGGCTGCACGCTCGTGAACAACGGCGACCCGGCGGGCGTGCTCCTCGACTTCGGGCGCGAGCTCCACGGCGGCCTCCAGATCGGCAACAGCGAGTTCACGCACGGCTCGCGGGTCCGCATCCGCTTCGGCGAGTCCGTCGGCGAGGCGATGGCCGACGTCGGCGAGAAGGGGGCGACGAACGACCACGCCGTGCGCGACGCCGTCTACCAGCTGCCGCACCTCGGCATGCTGGAGATCGGCAACACGGGCTTCCGCTTCGTGCGCATCGACCTGCTGTCGCAGGGGAAGGCGACGCTTGAATTCGTGCGCGCGGTCTCCCTCATGCGCCCGATGCCGCGCGTGGGGGCGTTCCGCTCGTCCGACGAACGCCTCAACCGCGTCTGGGAGACGGCCGTGCGCACGGTCCACCTCTGCTGCCAGGACTTCCTCTGGGACGGCATCAAGCGCGACCGCCTCGTGTGGATGGGCGACACGCACCCCGAGACGCGCGCGATCCTCGCCGTCTTCGGCGCGGCGGACGTCCTGCGCGATTCGCTCGACTACGCCGCCGCCACGACGCCGCCCGAAACGGCGTGGATGAACGGCATGGCGAACTACACGCTCTGGTTCCTGCGCAACACGCACGACTGGTACTTCTACACGGGCGACGCCGCCTACCTGAAGGCGCGGCGGGACTACCTCGTCAAGACGGTCGAGCACGTCCTCGCGGAGACGTTCGGCGAGAAGGCCGCCTTCCGCACGCAGGGCTTCCTCGACTGGCCCACGCAGCACAACAAGCCCGCCGTCGACGCGGGCACGCGCGGCCTCGTGGCGGTCGCGCTCGACAACGCGGCGGCGCTCATGGACGTGGTGGGCGAGGCGGGCGTGGCGGCCCGCTGCCGCGCGGCGGCGGCGAAGGTGCGCGCGGAGAAGCCCGATCCGCACGGCGCGAAGTCGGCCGCCGCCCTCCTCGCGCTCGGCGGCCTGCGCGACGCGAAGGAGATGTACCGCGACGTGCTGGGCCGGAACGGGCACGACGGCGTCTCGACGTTCTACGGCTACTACATGCTGGAGGCGATGAGCGCCGCCGGCGAGGGCCGGCGCGCGCTCGACACGGTGCGCGACTACTGGGGCGCGATGCTCGACATGGGCGCGACGAGCTTCTGGGAGGACTTCAACGTCGCCTGGACGAACAACGCGACGCGCCTCGACGCGCTGCCGGCGGCCGGGAAGAAGGACATCCACGGCGACTTCGGCGAGTTCTGCTACCCCGGCTACCGCCACTCGCTCTGCCACGGCTGGAGCGCGGGGCCCGCCGCCTGGTGCATCAACCGCGTGCTGGGTCTGGAGGCGCTGGACGCCGGATGCCGCACGGTGCGCGTGAAGCCGTTCCTCGGCGACCTCGCCTGGGCGGAGGGCGCGCTCGCGACACCGCGCGGCCCCGTGCGCGTGCGCCACGAACGGCGGGCGGACGGCACGGTCGAGACAAAGGTCGAGGCGCCCAGGGGCGTGGCGATCGTACGCGAATAGGAAAAGGAGAGACACCATGCGGAAGATGGCTTTGACGACGATTCTGGTGGCGGGCGTGGGGGCGCTGTTCGCAAAGGTCCCCGACGCCGCGCCGGACCGGCTGACCGCGCCCGCGCTGAAGGACTGCCGCGTGCAGGGTCCGATCGGGGCGAAGTTCGAGAAGTTCATGTACGAGCGCTGCTGGGGCCCGTATGCCCGCGGCGTCGTGATGCGCGAGGCGGAGGAGGCCTTTGCGCATCCTGACGACGACGTGTTCAACGCGCCCGCCGGCATGTGGAAGGGCGAGTTCTGGGGGAAGCTCGCGCTTGCCGCCGCGCGCGTGGCGGCCTATCGCGACGACGCGGACTTCACGGCGTTCCTGCGCGCCTCGGCCCGGCGCCTCGTCGCGCACCAGCGCGCGGACGGCTATCTGGGCACGTACCTGAACCCGGAGTTCGTGCTGCCGTGCGACCCGGAGACCGCGCGCGCGGCGCTGGGATGGCCCTGCTCCTGGAACTGGAACCTCTGGTGCCGCAAGTACACGCTGTGGGGGCTGCTCGCCGTCTACGACCTGACCGGCGATGCGGACCTCCTCCGGGCGGCCGACCGCGCGATGGCGCAGGAGATCGCGATGCTGCGGAAGCTCGGGCTGCGCCTCTGCGAGACGGGGACGGGGCCCATGCGCGGCCTGCCGCCGTGTTCCACGCTGAAGCCGCTCCTGCTCCTCTACCGCGCGACCGCGAAGCCGGAATACCTCGCGTTCGCGCGGGAGATCGTCGCCTCGTGGTCCGACGGCAGGGGCCCCGCCCCGCAGTTCGCCGCGAAGCTCGCCACGGGCGCGTCGATGGATGCGTGGTACCCGGGCGAGACGGGGCTGTGGGCCAAGGCGTACGAGATGATGAGCTGCCTCGACGGGCTGCTGGAATACTACCGCCTCACGGGCGAGAGGGCGAGCCTCGACCTCGTCGTGAAGATGCAGGACCTCATCTGGCGCACGGAGCGCAACCTTGTGGAGAGCGTCGGCTACAACGATCAGTTCGTGGGCGCCGCGCGCCACCTGAACGGGACCTCCGAGCCGTGCGACGCGATCCACTGGATCCGCCTCAACTACGACCTCTACCTCATCACGGGCGAGGCGAAGTACGTGAACGCGATCGAGTACACCTACCACAACGCCTTTCTCGCGGGCGTTTTCCGGGACGGGACGTGGGGCGCGCGCGAAGTGCGGTCCCACGGGCGCCACATCGCGCGCTTCGGGCAGAGCGGGATGCGCTTCCAGCATTGCTGCGTGAACAACATGCCGCGCACGTTCATGGACATCGCGCAGCTCGGGGCCGTGCGCGAGGGCGAGGCCGTGCGCGTGAATCTCTACGCGCCGTTCACGGCCGGCTTCGCGGACGCCGAGGTGACGCTGACGGGGGATTTCCCGATCGCGGACAAGGTGACGGCGAAGTTCGCGGTGAAGCGGCCCACCACCGTGAAGTTCCGTCTGCCGCCGTGGTCGAAGCGGACCACCTTCGCCGTGCTGCCGGCCGGTAAGCCCGTTGTCCCGCCTGCGGGCGACTGGTACGAGACGCAGGTCCCGGCGGGCGTCACCGTCATCAAGGTCGCGTTCGACATGGCGCCGCGCCTGGAACACTCCGGCCGCGCCGCGTGCGACGACCTCACGGACTACCGCTTCAGGCGCTGGAACGCCGACGGGCGCGACGCGCGGCGCCTCTACCGCACGACCCCCGCCGCGCGCCTGTTCCGAGGGCCGCTCCTGCTCGCGAAGTCGAAGAACGTCAACGACACGGCGGACGACATTCTCCGGGCCGACCTGAATGGTGGCGACTGGTCGGTGACGCTGCGCCCGTTCACCGACTTCCGCGTGATGGGGGCGTGGGAGGCGACGTTCACGCGCGGCGACGAGAAGTTCGCCGTCTCCGTCTGCGACTTCCCCTCGGCCGGCGACGAGCTCCTGCCCGACGGCGCGGACTACTTTTCGATCTTCTTCTAGTGCGTGGCAGCTGGGCGGAAGGCCGGTTTTCGTGCCCGTGTGGTACGGAAGCCGCGTTTTGGTGACTTGTCAGAGTAAATGCGACTAAAACTGTGCCTTGACGGCACATGGTC